>OLGV01000207.1_pt1 | contig 25725 bp, 25 predicted proteins | sample 1605761 | NCBI WGS metagenome assembly OLGV01 (sample SAMN03283245) | human gut metagenome | biome: human-associated habitat; material: feces | host: Homo sapiens | place: Peru | collected 2012
CCCTTGCGAGGGCGACCAGCCCTTGCCAAAGCCCAAGGGCTGGACCCCAACGCTTTTTAGTTTGGGTGCGGGTCTGTGGGTGCTGTTCACCTGAACCTAAAAAGCAAAAGGAGAACCACAAAAGCAGTTCTCCTCATCAAACAAAACACTTTGGAGGTCAATATGGAAACTGAATTCATACCTGTGACAAACATCGACATCACCGTGCCAAAGACAGATATCCCAAAATCCGACAGCTTTTCCGCTGAGCCTGACAATACTGCGGAAAAGCTGCGCACACTCGCAGACCACATCGAAAACTGTGACCTTTAGAAAGGAGCTTTTCTATGGCAAAACTTAAGATCGGCAGCTTTGAGGCGGACGGCAGGACCGTTTCTCTCAGCGAAAAACGCAGCCTTATTACCGACAGCACCGACAGCTACCGTGATGTGAACGGCGTTCTCCATGAGAATATTCTCGGTGTTAAGGTCGCACTGGATTTTACGGCGGATATGCTTGACGATACTCAGGCGGCTGCCCTTAAATCGGCACTTTCCTCTGACAGCATATCGGTCGTTTATGCTGTTCCCGATGAAAAGACAGGCACGTTCCGCACTGTATCCCAGACGACGGAATTTTCCTGCGCCGACAGTGACGGTGTGCGCTGGCGTGTGCGTGCGCTGCTTGAAAAAGTCGATCCCGATGAGGGATTCGGGTAGCTCGGACTATATCCCGATAAAAATACGCATTGACGACACTCACGAATACACTGGCTCAGACATAACCGCATTTCCCGTGCTGACGAAATTCTGCTCGGGCGCAAACGGCAGCGGCGGATTTTCTGTCGGAAGTGCTGTATGTGCCGAGCTGAAATTTGAAGTCCCGAATGATGGATTTTCCAAGGGCGCAAAGGTCGAGCTTTTTTACGGCATAAATCTTGAACCTTCGGGCGTTTTCCGGATATACAAACGCAGCATCAGGGGCGGTCGGTGTTCGATAACGGCAAAGGATCTGATCGCTCTTGCGGACAAAAAATACACTCCGCCCGAAAGCAGCATCAGCACCGTGAACCTGCTCCTCGGTCACATCGGCGATCTTATCGGGGCGGATATCCCTGCGGTCGCAAACAATTTCTCTATTCCTTCGGATCTGACATTCAAGGGAAATATCCGTGATGTTCTCGGCTGGTGTGCGGCATCTCAGGGACTTAATGCTTATGCGTTCGGAACGGTCATATGGGTGAAGCCGCCGCTTGACTCATTCACCGTTACGGCTGATGCGGCGGATCATTCGCCCGTTGAGATACGCTCGGCTTTCGGCGGAACTGTCGGAAAGATACGTCTGAAAAGGTCGGATAATTCGCTGCCAGAGGAATTTCGGAGCATTCGCACCGAGTCAAACGGGACAGTCACCGAGCGCTTGCAGACAGCGGAGGATTTCGGCATTTTCGAGTGTGGAAGCGGTGAAGTTTTCGAGATGGTCATTCCGTTTGCGAACGCTGAGATAGCCGAAAGCGTTCACGGGATATTATCCGGGCAGGACATGGGACGTGCGTTTTACTGCAAGTGCTGCAAGCTCCCGTCTATCCCGAGGATAATGGACAGCATCACATTTTCCGACATCGAAAACGAAAGCTTCCGCATTGCCGAAATGTCGCTGCGGCTGACGGGCGGCGGCATTTTCGGGACATTATCCTCCGAGGGAAAACGTGAAACTGAAGGCAGATACATAAACCGCACGGAGCGTTCGCTTAACGGAAAGCTCACTCTAGACAGCGGCATCGGCGGATTATCCGTCACTTCAAACGGCGAAATGCTCTCGGGAACGGACGACAGCGATGTTCTCATATCCGTGAGCGGCGGCGTTCTCCGTGCATACAGAAAGGAGAGCGAAAATGAACAGAGCTAAGCTTGGCGAGATATCTCCGCTCAACACATCGGATATGCAGGGCTGGAGCTTCAGCGGCGATTTCCTCAGAATGAACGGTCTTGTCGTCGCCGCCGTTCACCCGTCGCAGATCACGATCTCGGAAAACAGCGTGAAATTTGATTACATCATCGGCGGGAGATCGGTCAGCAGGACATACACATTCACGAGATCGGACGGCAGAATAACCTCCGTTACTGCGCCTGACGGAATATCTGCGGGGGTGACATACGATGGTTGATGAGGATATCGTTATCGGCTATGTGCTGGGATATAATGACGGCACGGCAGCAGGCAGCAGCACGATAATCAGCAAATCCATCACAAAAAACGGCACTTATCATGCGGCTGATGATAATGCGGACGGGTTTGACCCTGTTACCGTCAATGTCAGAGGATCATCCCAAAAGGACGTTGATGATCTTATAGAGTGGGTGATAGATCAGATCAAGCCGCAGCTGCCCGATGATACGGAGATAACTCCGCCGACTATCGATGCGGACAGCGATTATGCTCCGAGTATGGACGGGGCGGATTATCCGTATCTCACTGCGGTATCTGCGGACGGTCAGTATCATCAGGTGATGTACGGCGTATACAGTCCCCCGGGCAATGCGTATAAGGACAATATGGTGTACTATGTGGATCTATATCGTGACGGGCGGCTTGTGACACATAAGATAGTGCTGCGTGTGCCTGACTATGGCAAGATGCCCGGCAGTATGTCGGCGATACAGTCGGACGGCAGCATTAAGGTCACGGGTCACACCAGCAGCGGATCGGTAACAACAAATACATGGGGTCCGTACATCAACGCCGGATACACGACTGTATGGGCGATTTAAGAAACTGCCGGTTAATGTGTATTTTCCTAAGGAGGTAAATCATGGAAAGATACAAGCTTGCGATATCCGCATTTTTCGGGATATCCGCATTTCTGTTCGGCGGCTGGGACGGGCTTATGACCGTTCTTCTCGCCTGCATCGTTATCGACTACATAAGCGGCGTGATATGTGCGGCTTATGAGAAAAAGCTGTCCTCAAGGGTAGGCGCACGGGGCATCGCAAAGAAGATCATGATATTTCTTATCGTAATAACTGCGAGCCTTGCGGACACATACATCATCGGCACGGGCGACAGTCTGCGCACTCTGACTGTGCTTTTCTACATCGCAAACGAAAGCATTTCTATCCTCGAAAACTGCGGAAGGCTGGGCGTTCCCATACCGAAGCGGCTGACGGATATGCTTATCAGACTGAAAGAAAAGGAGGAAAACAATGAAAGGAATTGATATTTCGCAGCACAACGGAGAGATCGACTGGGATAAGGTCAAATCGGACAAAAACGTGGATTTCGCCATTCTGCGCTGCGGTTTCGGCATCGAAGCGCCCAATCAGGAGGACAGGCGGTTTGCGGAAAATTACGCCGCCTGCAAAAGGCTGCACATACCCGTCGGGGCATATCATTACAGCTATGCAAATTCCGTGAGATCCGCTGAGGAGGAAGCGAAGTTCTGCCTGAAGCTTATTTCGGGAAAGAAATTTGAATTTCCCATCTTCTGCGATATTGAAGAGAAAATGCATCTTATGCGGGGAAACTGCGATGATATTGCGGCGGCTTTCTGCGATATGCTTGAAGCGAACGGCTGCTTTGCGGGCGTTTACACGTTTGACAGCTTTGCACGCACAAATCTCACCGACAAAACAAAAAAACGCTATGCAATGTGGATAGCCCGCATCGGAGGCAAGCCAAGATATTCGCCTTACGGGATACATCAGTACGCATGGGACAAAAAAATAAGCGGCATATCAGGCGATACCGACGCTGACCGCTGCCTGATAAACTATCCCGACATCATTGTGAAAAAGCATTTCAACGGCTATTGACATTCAAACAGATATAAAAAACACGGCTGCTGACGGGCAATTCCCGACAGCAGCCGTGTTTTTTTATCAGAACATATTGTTTCTTATTTCCTTTGTGACGTATGCGCCCTCCAAGGTCTGACCTGGGACATCGGGGTGAAGTCCGTCTCTGAGGTAGCGTCCCGTGCCGCCTATGACCTCAAATTTCTCGCATATTCCGCAGTTATGGAAGCAGTCAACGACCTGAACGGACATTGCGCCGCAGATCTTCCTGATGTTTTCTATCGTTTTTTCGATCTTTGCGTTATGTTCGGGGGTTGCGGTCTGGATAGGCGTGAGGACGAACACTCTGCAAAGCGGGAACTCTGTCATTATCGTCTGTATGCACCATCTCATTGCGCCTGCTTCTGTGTAAAGGTCGATATTTGCGTTGCCTTCAAGCTCCTTGCCTGTCAGTGCCTTTTCGGCATCGCCCATGCAGTCGGCTGCGTCATTTGTGCCCATTGCAAATGCGAAAATATCGGGAACGGGAGCTTTTCCGCTCTTAACGTCATTGAGATATCCCTGGATATGGACAACGGCGCAGTTGTTCATTCTCTTCTGCATCTCGTCCATGTCGTCGGTATCCTCCCAGCCGTCGGAGATGCCTGCAAAGTCCGGATCGTTTCTGTCCTGAGTTTCAACGGTCACGCCGTTTTTCTCAAACCTTCTCTTGTACCACACAGAGCTGCCGACCGCAACGTTATGGTGCGATGCAAGTCCGAGGTTCTTGTAAACGTGGTATGACCACTGCTCCCATGCTGTAATGCTGTCTCCGTCAACGCCGAAATTAAGTTTAGAAAAATCCATAATATTTGATCCTTTCAGATTATTTCCCGCATCTTTTGCAGTATGTGCAGCCGTTGCATATCGGGCGGCTGCCGCAGTCAGCGCAGGTCGCGCTGTATAACGGTGTATAGAGGAATTCGGGCGGTATCAGCGTTCCGTATTCGTCATAGAGATAATAGACTATCGGCTTTCCCTTATAGCTCATGTTCGATCTTTCAGCCATATCCGACTGGACACGCTTATCGGTGATGGTATAAAGCTTCTTGTCCTTCAGGAAACGTGTACCCGTTTCGATGAATGTGAATTTCACCTCATGCCTTACGCACTGTTCACGCAGTGACTTCACCCAGTCGAAGCTGCACGGCCTTGCGCCATCATAGTTTTCGCCGCCGCACACCACCTCGTCAATAGTTTCGTCTAGATACTTTTCGAGATCGACGGGGCCTATGAACGGTGCGCACATTATCCCCTTGTGCTTTGCGGGGATATCCAGCAGTATCGGTATCCTCTCGTCTGCTCGCCGCTGATTTTCCGCAGTGACGTTCAGCGAGATATTGTCCCAGCCGTCCCTCCAGTCGGGCGGAAGGCACTTTTCTATTCTATTGGCACGCTTTGTGAGTATCATGAACTTCACATCGCTGCGGCGGCGCATTATATCCCATGCCTCGGGACGCCATTCGTCCGCCTCCTCCAGAAAAAAGTCGGAGGTCATGCAGACACGCAGCCTTTCGCCGCTTTTTATTTTGTACTGTCCCCGCCTGTCCCTGTGGAGCGGATAATCGAAGCCCTCCTTTGTGCGGAATATCTTCGAGCCGTCCATGTTTCTTTTGCGGTCGAGGTAGTACATATAGCAGTTTTCGCAGCCCTCGCTGATCTTTTTGCAGCCGTGCCACGGGTTCCAGATGTCATGCATAGCTGTATCTCCTAATATACATCAAGTATAAAAACAGCCGTCTGATATGCGTCTGCGTTAAATCTTGATGTTATGTTCACTGTAATATTTTTTTCGGCAAGCTCCTTATTTGCAAGATATATAGCCTTATCAATGCCGTCCGAACGTGCATTTATCTCATTCAGAAAGTAAACATACTCCTGTGCTGAGCCCAGCTTTATCATTGCATAATCCCTGCCGTTTTCTACTGCCTGTATAATACTTTGCTTCAGCACCTCGGGATAATCCGCTGATGCTTCCGCCAGAAATCCCTCATGGACGAAATAATTATACTTTGTTCCGCCTGCCTTCGGCGGGACGTATATGGTCCTGTCGATCGTGCGGTTTTCCATAACGGTTCGGTCATCGGCGAGGAAAAACTGATAGGACACGAAATCCTCAAGATCCATCGAAACATCGTCCCACGTAACATCGACATGATACCAGTCGCCGTCAAGTCTGACCATGTTCCACATATGCGGGACATCTGTATATCCCGTGACGATGATATTTTCGATGCCAAGACGGTTGCACATATACGAAAACGACTTTGCATATCCCTCGCAGAGTGCCTTTTTCTTGATGAGCGTGCCGTAAACAGTCGAGGAAAGCGGGGATTCCGTATCCTTTTCGACGTTCAGAACGAGCCAGTCATGAATGAATTTCAGCTTTTCGTAATCGTCTGCGCCGTCGGGTATCTGCGAGATTATATTCTCGGCTTCGGCGGCTGCGAGGTTATTCATCTCCTCGGACTGTGCGGACGGATAGCTGTACGAAAACTCCACATCAAAGTATCTTCCCGACTCATTGAGCGTCGGTGTTGCCTGTTTGAGGTAGAACACGGACATCTGCTCGATGGCGATAAGGTAGAGTATGCGGCTGTACGTCTGCGAATCGGCAAAAAGCGGCATCGACTGCGAATAGTTTTTCAGCGCATTGACGGTAGCGTCATACATCTCACGCTGCGAATCATCGAGCTGGAAATAGCCGTATCTCGTTTCCCAGTCGGAATATTCATCGCTGTTCGGAACATAATCGCTGAGCGACGGCATCTGAGGCTCCTCCTCGTACTGAGTGCCGTCGGATATTATGTTCACGGGTTCCGTATCCGTTTCGGATGTGTCCCCGCCCGAGCAGGCAGTCAGCATGGATACGGCGACTGCGGCAGCTGTGAGCGCAGCCGAAAGTCTTATTCTGTTCAAGTCGGTTCTCCTTTACGCATAATGCGCATCAGACGTATTTCAGGAATATCTTGATAACTCTCGTTCCCTCGTCTGCGGAATAGTAGATGGAATTTGTTTCTATGTACGATCCGCCCATAGCTGTGTTTATCTCTTCAAGAAGGTCAAAGCCCTCGGCATTGGTGCTTTCGAGCATCTTCGTGATGACCTCTTTCGTCAGCTCGGACGATGCGCAGCGGACCTGAACGCCGTATTCCCTGTTCTTTGCTGCCTTGTACATCTCATTTTTCAGCATGATCTTCATGCCCTCGTAATCGGTCGCTACAAGTTTGTTATATACGAAATAGTTATATCTGTCGGACGCTGCCTCGGGCAGGGCATAATCATAGTGATCTATCGTTCTGAGTGTTTTTATCGTTGCGGTGTCAAGGCCGAAGTAGTCGTATCTTGCGAATTCGGGAGCGTCCTCCTTATCGGGATCGTCCCAGGTGAGGTCGATATGGTACCATTCGCCGTCGATCTTCACCATATTCCACATATGCGGCTCATTTGTCTGTCCTGTGATGCTGAGTGCGGGTATTCCCGTGAGATTGCAAAGGCGCAGGAACGCACCCGCATAGCCCTGGCACATAGTCCGCTTATTCACAAATGCGCCGTAGACGTTGTTTTCGCCGCTCGTATCGTATGTAACGTTCTTTATGATCTCGTCATGGAAAAGCTTTACCATATCGTAATCGCTCATTCCCGATGTGACCTTTGAGAGTATCTCCTGCGTTGCGGCATCCATATCCTTGCGCTTTTTGCGGATATTTGACGGGGTATCGGTATACCTCAGCTTCATTTTATCGGCAGGGCTTCCCGAGTAATAGAACTTGCTGTCGAGATAGAAAAGCTCTATCTCCTCATTCACCATGACCTCATAAACAACGGCGATATCATCGGGTTCGGTCGGAACGGCGAGATCAAACTGCTCGTCAAGATTTATAGCATGGTTGTAGATATCGTCATAAAGTGCCTGCTGGTCGGCTGTCATCTTATAATATGAATACGGACGTGTGATGATAGTCTTGCCTGTGACCTTATTGACAGTCGGTGCTGCTGCCGTAACGTGGGCAGCTGTTGTTGATGCGGCTGTCGTTGTTGTCTGCGGCGCAGCTGTTGTCTGATGCGAAGTTGTCTGCGGCGGCTCCGTGTTCACTGTGACGGCTGATCCTGTCTGCGGCGCTGCGGCTTCCCCTGGTACGGCAGTCTCAGTCGGCAGTGTGGTTTCCGTTTCGGGCGGAGTGACTGTCAGCAGGAGCGTTGTCGGAGTCGTTATCGGGATAGTTGTGGTTTCTGTCCTTGTTTCGGGGCTTGTCTCGGTCTTTGTTTCGGTCGGGGCTTCCGTTTCGGGTTCAGTCTCCGTTTCGGACGGGATGACCGTTTCCTCCTCCATCTCTATCGCTGTGACCTCTGCACGGAGCGTATCGGAAGTCTCCGCAGGCACGGTCGGCAGCGGATCCTTATCGAGATCGGGTTCGTTTACCTTTCCGCATGATGCCAATATTGATGCAGTTATTACTGCTGCTGTGAGCGCAGCGGCAAATCTCTTGAACAAATTCATCATTATCCTTTCTTATACAGGAAAGCCCTTCGGCTGTTTATTTTGAGAAACGGCAGAAATGTTCCGCTCAATTGTAGCAGAATGAAATATTGATTATCATAAGGTCATCGTTTGTGCTTCTTGAATAGACTGATGATGATATGACGTTCCCGCCCGCCTGAGAATCGGCGTAGGAAATGATGCTGAATATCTCACCGCCGCCGAACAGCCTGCTGACGGCATCGCTGTAAGCCTCGGCTGACGAAAATCTTACCTCGGCATTTGCCCTGCCCTCGGATACTGCGCTGACTGATGCACGTCTGAGCATGGCTTTGCAGCTGCTCCAGTCCGATGCGCAGAGCTTTTCCTTCCAGAAATAGCCCTCGCTTGTGGCTGTACATTCGGGGACATCGAGAACGTAATCCCCCTCGTCCCTGAAATGTGTTCTGCCCATTATATCGCTGTCAGGGATAAGGAAGTAGTCGTATCTCACATAAGTTTCCTTCCTTATTTTTTCGCTGGATACCACGGGATCGTCCCATGTAGCGTCGAGGTTATACCACTGTCCGCCGCATCTGACCTTGTTCCACGAATGTGAGATGCCGCTGCTTTTTCCGTCGGCAACGGTGTTTTCTATGCCTGCCATGTCGCAGAGCCATTTTATTGTTTTTGAATATCCTTCGCAGCGGATCTCATGGCTGACCATGCCGCCGTAGATATCGCCCGTATGCTCGCTGTCCTCCCAGACATAGTTATTGCTAAGGACGGTAAGATCGTGGATAGCCTTCAGCTTTTCGTAATCGGACATATCCTTTATGCTTTCGAGGAACGGTGCGGCTGCGGAGTTTATCTCCTCCGTCATTTTTTTGCATTCCTCGGGGGTATATTTATATCCGAGAGGAGCTTCGGTGATCTCTTTTTCAAAATCAATGACGGGTATGGACTGCGACATCCAGAAGAACTGTGCCTCCGTTCTGAATACGGCGATATACAGTCTGCGGAAATCGCCCCATTTTATCGGTTCGGGGAAATATACTGTGCTTTCGTGGTTCTCTGCTGCGTCGGCAATAAGCGTATAGAGCTGCTTATCCTTATCGGAGAGGGCATTGAAAGCATAGCCTGCGTATTTTTCTTCGGTTTCGTTATCCGTGGTTATTTCCGTTTCTGCGACAGTTGTTTCATCGGGAACGATAACCGTGATATCTTCGTCCTTCGAGCAGCCTGACATAAGCATGAGCGGCACTGCGCAGATGCATATCGCCCGCCGAAGGTCATATCGGGATAAAAAATCGTGAAAAAATCTCATAACAACACCTTTTTGCGGCATTTACGTATCAATTGTTAAGGGAATCCCTAAATTTCCGCCCGTGCAGGAAATTCTGCACGGGTACGGAAATCGGATAATTATCAGGAAAAAGCTGATTAAAGCGAAGCGTTCGTTTCGCCGTTTTGAGCAACGCTCGAAAATCCGTCACTGAGAGGGTTGGGAAAAACGGCAGAAACGTATTGATCAGCGTTTCCTTAATATGCAAGGTCGATCTGAATGATGAGCAGAGCATCATCATTGTTTGCATAGACCTTTGCTACGGCGGAATTCTCGCCCTTGATATATTCGGAATAGCTTGCGAGATTTGCCTTCATAGCGTCATAAACGGACTTGTCGGAAAGACGGATCTCAACGCAGCGCTCCTTGTTGTTTGCCGCTGCCTTCAGTGCGTCCTTGAGAGCTGCTTCGGCAGAAGCCTGATCGGAGAACAGCTTGCCTGACATCTTGAAGTAGTTGTACTTGTCAGCTGTTGCGGCGGGCTGCTGGAAGTAGAGGAACTCGTCATTTCCGCCGACCTTTTCGTTGATCTTGAAGTGAGAGATATTGTGGATCTCGGAGTCCTTCACGAGGAAATACTTATGTGAGAGGTTGTTCGGAACAACGGGGTCGATGATGGGATCGTCCCATGTTGTGTCGAGGTTATACCATTCGCCGTCGAGGTTTACGAGGTTCCATGCGTGTGATGCAGTTTCGCCCGAGCCTGTGATGACCATTGAGGGGATGCCTGCCTTGTCGCAGAGGTACTGCATGGTCTTTGCATAGCCGAGGCACTGCACCTTCTTGTTCACGAGGCCGCCGTAGATGGTTCTGCTCATTTCGTCATCGCCGTCGAATGTGCAGTTCAGCACGATCCAGTCGTGGAAATAGAGCAGCTTGTCGTAATCGGTAGAGAGCTTGTTTGCCTCAGCAACGAGAGCGTCGGCAGTCTTGTTGATCTCATCGGTCATGGACTTGATCTGATCGTTCGTAAGCGGCTGGTAAGAGATCCTGCCGTTCAGCACCTTGCCTACAACGTAGAAAAGCTGAGGCTCCTGGTTATAAACGATACCGAACACCTTTTTCCATGTAAGATCGTCAACATTCGCATCGACCTTCCACTGCATGGTCTTTGCAGCGTCAAAGATCTTGTTGTAGAGATCCTTTTCGGAGTCGCTCAGGGTATCGTAAGCATATCTCTTGGAGATATCGACAGTAGTTGTGCCAAGCTCCTCGGTCTGAGTTGCTTCTGTTTCTGCGAATATGCTTGCGATCTCGTCATCGGAGCGTTCGTATGCGGTCTGAGTTTCGCTTTCGGAGGAGGGGATCTCATTTCCGTCGGCATCTGTTTCGGGAGCTGCTGTTGTTACGGCATTTCCGTCAGCATCTGTTTCGATAACAGTGGAGATGACGCTTACTTCCTCATCATCGCCCGATGCATCATTTTTTCCGCATGCTGTGAAAAGCATTGTTGCGGACATAAGCAGTGCAAGTGCAGCTGCGAGTTTTCTCTTCATTTTCTATTATCCTTTCGATCAATAAGCAAGGTCAAGCTCGATAATATACATAGTTGCATCTGTACGTCCTCCGACATTTGTAACCTTGTATGTAGTATCGGCAGTCTTTGCCCAGTTTGCATATGTTGCGAGGTTCTTCTTCATTTCGAGGAATGCAGCCTCATTGGAAAGTCTTACTTCAGCAACTCTCATACCTGAGTTTGCAGCACGGAGGATCTCACTGTAAAGGATCTTCTCGCCCTCTTCCTTAGTGGATGCGAGCTTGCCGTATACAGCGAAGTAGTTGGAAGCTGTGGATGTGCATGCGGGAGGTGTGAAGAACTTGATAACTGTTCCGTTGGCAAGTGTACGCTCGTTGATGCTGAAATGAGTGATGTTGTGGATCCATGAATCGGGAATAAGGAAGTATCTGTATCTCAGGTTGTTCTTTACAACGGGATTGATGATAGGATCGTCCCATGTTGTATCGAGGTTATAGTACGCACCGTTGCAGTAAACGATGTTCCATGCATGAGTAGCGCCCTCATCGCCAAGACCTGTGATAACCATTGAGTAGATGCCTGCCTTGTCGCAGAGGATCTGCATTGTCTTTGCATATCCTACGCACTGAAGACCGCCTGTGCAGAGTCCGCCGTATGCGCTTGAATTATATCCGCTTTCCTCAGCGAAAACGTTATTCAGAACGATGTAATCGTGAAATACTTTGAGCTTTTCAACTGTGGAGCCTTTCTGATTGGCTGTTGCAAGGAGGGAATTCATAACGGATTCCATGCTTGCCCACTTCTGAGCGATATCATTTCTGTCAGCGGAAAGGAACTTGATCCTGCCCTTGCTTCCGTCAAATGTCGAGCCGGGGTCGAGGTAGAAAAGCTGAGGCTCCTGATTATATACCATAGCAAAGACCTTGAACCATGTATTCTGGTCAACATCGGTCTTGACGATGCCTCTGAGATTTCTTGCAGCGTCAACGATATCGGTATAGAGCTTCTGCTCTGCCGCATTCAGCTGCTGATAGCCGTATCTGTTCTGCGGAGTAACCAGAGTGGGAACAACAGGCTCTCCGTCCTCGGTAACATTTGCCTCAACGGCTGCTGTTGTGATAGTTGTTGCGGATGTTGCGGGAGCGGTCGTTGTTGCGGCTGTGGTAGTTGCAGCGGGGGCAGTTGTTGTTGCGGGAGCTGTTGTTGTTGCGGGAGCTGTTGTTGTGGCAGGAGCTGTTGTTGTGGCAGCGGTCGTTGTCTCGGCAGAGGTTTCTGTTTCGGTTTCGGTCTCAGTTTCAGTTTCTGTTTCAGACTCCTCAGTTTCCTCTTCGGTCGTTGTTGTTTCCTCAGCAGTCGTTTCGGAAGCTGTTGTGGTAGTCACTTCCCTTGTCTCTGCGGAAGAAACGGTGGTAGTCTCGGCTGTTTCAAGAGAGGGAAGCTCAGCAGAGCTGTCATCGGTGCTGCTGCAGCCTGCGAGCATGGTTCCGCACATTGCCAGAGCAAGTAATGCGCTCAGAATTTTCTTCATGTTTATGTACCATTCCTTTCAGTTGATGCGGCATTTTCGCCGTCATTTTCCGTTTTTTCATCTTCGTCACGCTTTATTGTGACTTTAAGGCGGCGTATTGCCATATCCTCGGTCACAAGAGCGGCAAATTCAGCATTTTCCCATACTGCTACCGGTTTTTCGCCGTTTTCGGGGATACGTCCCCCAAGCAGGCTTACAACAAATCCGCTGACAGTATCGAAATCGTCCTCCTCGGGGATATTTATCCCGATGCTGCCTAGAGTGCGGTAAGGGTCAGCTGTTCCGTCAACGATATAAACTCCGTCGGATACTTCGACTATATCCTCAGTTTCGTTGTCGTATTCGTCCTGGATATTGCCTACGATAGCCTCGACAAGATCCTCCGTTGTGACAATGCCCGCAGTTCCGCCGTATTCATCGGTAACGACGGCCATGCCTATATGCCGTGAGGTCAGCTCTCTGAAAACATCGTCACAGCTTCCCGATTCGGGGACATAGCAGACATCTCGCATGATGCTTTCAAGCTTAAATCCCGAAGTATCCTCGGAACCTATAAGGCAGAGCATATCCTTGACGTTTATTATGCCGACTATCCTGTCGATCGTATCCTCATAAACGGGGATCCTTGAAAATCCCGTGCTTATGGCGGTATTCACGACATCGGAAAGGCTTGAATTCAGCTCTGCCGCAGCGATGTCAGTCCTGTGGGTCATTACATCGGAGGCAGTAAGTGCGCCGAATTCGACGATATTGTTTATCATTTCCTTCTGGCTTTCCTCAAGCACGCCGGTTTCATTGCCTGCATCGACCATCATGAGGATCTCCTCCTCGGTGACGGTATCTTTGCCGGCATCGGTAATGCCTGCCAATTTCAGTCCCGCAGACGTTATCAGTGATGATAAAGCGGAAGCGGGCTTCAGCACAGCCGTCAGCGCTTTTATCGCACGGCAGTGACGCAGGGCGAATTTCTCGGCATTTTTCCTGACGAGCTGCTTTGGCATAGTCTCGGTAAATGCGGAGATAACGAGCCATTCGGGGATAATGATAACAAGAAGAGCGCCGAGAGCAGCAAGAAAAGCTGCGGCATACGGGCTGTTTTCCCGCAGACCGCTCATCATATCCGAAAAACGGTTATAAAGCGGCGGGAAAAGTGCGGCAGCGGACAGCACAGACACGACAATGACGGAAAGAACCCTGAAAAGAGAGAACGTCATCATTGAGGAGGGCGAGGCGGTTATTTTCATAAGAATAGCCGCGCGGCTGTCCTTTTCGGAGAGATTTTTCAGCTTCTGGTCGTTGAATTCGGTGACTGCGGACTCACATGCGGCGAAAAACGCCTTGACTGCGAGCAGCAGGACGATAACGGTCAGAGCGGCGGTGGATCCGCCTCCCGAGAGGGCGGAGCTTATCGGATATAAAATCCGACTCCCGTCAGAATCCATAATCAGCATCCTTTCAGAAATATTTTGACACACCCATAATTATATAACATTTCATTAAAAAAGTCAATAAGAGCGCACCCATTTCACTATGGTAAATTGAACAAATCCCACTAATAAAAACAACGCAGAACAGGGGATTTTTTCATCTGTAACCTTATTTTTCCCGTATTGTAAGATTCCTGTAACCACCTGCTTATCTCACTGTAAATTCTGCGGCGGCAAACAGGTCACCATCGGTGAACACCGCACGGTAATGTCCGCTGTCAAGGGCGATATCCTCAGTCAGCTCAAATTTGCCGAAATCATTGGTCTTTCCGCTTATATGTTCGGTTTTTCCAAGCCTGCGCCAGACCTTTCCGTCAAGATATTCGATATGCATACCGCAGGATATTTCGGACGGACTGCCATCGGTTTTTACAGCACCCGCCGAAAGTCTGCCGTCATAATATCCTGCGAAAAAAATGAAGCCGTTCCTTTCAAAATGCTCCGAGGGGCAGGAAAATCCGCCCTCCGCAGCTCTGTATACCATGGGATACACATCGCCATAGCTTTCGGTCAGGAAGAAAAATGTGTTATCGTCTATGCGGTATGGACGGAATGAGCTGTCAAACTCGCCGTAAACATAAAAATCGTCGGAGCGCCAGTTTTTTGCCGTGCTTATCTTAGCATTTTCAAGTCCTCTCGATGAACACATCTTCATTATATAATAAGTCCCAAGGTCATCGCTGTCGCCTGCTTTTACGCAGAAATCGGGATTTTTGTCGCAGTTGTAGTCGTCAAGGAGGAGGGCGAAATGTTCTTTGTATGTCCATTCGCCCGAGAACTTTTCGTGTATGCCGTAAAATGCGGTATCGCCGCCGCTTTCCGTGCTTGCCTTGCGGTACATTGTGCCTGTCCAGCCGTCCGTTCCGAGCGGCGTATCGCACTTGATATCGACCGTCATAAGCTGACCGTCGGCGAGATAAAACTCATTGTGGGAAACAAGCTCCGTGTTCGTATTTCCCGCAAAATATTCATCGGGATCGACAAGATTTCTGAGATCGCAGACATTTTCACCCGCCGCCTTTCCGTCGCTGACGACCGCTTCGGCGACAGCCATTCCGCTGCCGTAATGCTCTGCGTTCTTTATCCTGATTATGCAGCCTTCTGGGATATCGCCGCTGAATTCGTGGGACGTTACCCGAAGCACGTATTTCCTGCTGTATTTGCTGTTGAACTCGTCTGTTGACATGCCTACACCGAAGCTCGGATCATCAAATTCGGGAAAATCATGACTTTTATCCGGAACATAATTCTGCGAATAGGAATGGTAGGGATAGGTCTGCGGGGTATTCACGAAAATTGCAGCCGCGGCGGCGATAACAGCAGCTGCTGCCGATGCGATGAGCCAGCCTCGGCAGCGCACACGGTTATATTCCTCAATGCCCCTTTCGGACTTTGCGGCATTTTCCTTATCAAAAAGCTTCTCGGAATTCTGTATCGGATTCATATTTTCCATTGTCAGATCTCCTTATATGACGTAATATTCGTTATCGTCTTCGTAATCATTATGATAAGTATGTCCGAGGCTGACTGTTCCGGATCTCGGGTCATAGACCAGCGGATCATCGGTAAAATAGAACTCAGCCCCGCCGTTATTTATTACGATATCGGGGCGGCAGTTTCCCTCTTCAAACACTCTGCGCCAGCTGCCCTCGAGAGCTTCCGACTGACAGTATTCCCAGTCGGAAACACCGTATCTGCACGCAAATTCGCCTATTTTTGCGATATCTCTGCCGTATTTCTCCGATATGCTTCCGAGAAGCTCAATTCTCGCATCATGCAGACGTTCTGCCGCTTCCGAATATGCGGCATCGGCTTGTTCCGTATCTGCCATGATATTGTATTTCACTGTCGGGACGGCGATAACAACGGCTATTGCCGCAAAAGCGGATATTGCCCAGCCTATCGCACATTTACCGAAGGATATGCGCTCTGTTTCCATGCTTTCCGAGCGGACGTGAGAGGTTATTTCATCAAGTATTATCGCGTAAAAGAAAAAACCATATGCCGCAGTCAGAAGAAGCAAAACAGCAGTGAGAGCAAATGCTATTGATGACCCGAACATCGGGATCATTATTTTTATGTCATATGTAAGCTCTGCCATGTCATCTTCAAAATTCGCCATGTCATAAAGATTTATCAAATATGCCGCAGAAAGCGCCGGTATCGAAAGCGGCACGAATTTATACAGCCATCTGCTTTTGGAATGTGCGGCGGCTATCGACAGCGGCGCAAGCGGCAGAAGCCAGAGCCACCCCAGATACAATGCCGCAAAAAATGCCATGATAAAAATGCCGATGAACGCCTGAACTATGTTACCCCCGGCGGACAATGCCTCCACAAAATAAACGATCAGAAGCAGTGCGGGAACTATCCCCCATTTGATAAGCACACGCTTTGACATAAAACCCCTCCTTATGTCTGAACAGCTGTTTATGTTCATATTATATCATAGGCATATTAATATAGCAAGCTAATTTTTAACAATTGATACACAATATGCCCTGATGCCATTATATTTGTAAGAAATGCACAGTTTATGAAAAATAAAGCAGTGTAAATCGTAAAAAATGCTTGAATTCTATTGCAACACAGGCGATAATATGGTAAAATATTATTCAGTGATTTCTCGGGAAAGCCCGATGATGGAAAGAAAGGAAAAAATTATTATGAACAAGGAACAGTTTCTCTCTGCTGTGACCGCCAACCTTATGACGGATCACAGAACAACTTTAAAAGAAGCAGCACCCTATCAGCTCCACAACGCAGTCGCAAGGGCTGTTATGGCTGACATCATGCCCAAGTGGGCCGAAACAGAGGCAAGACAGGCAAGCGGCAGACGTGCTTACTATCTCTCCGCTGAATTCCTGATGGGACGTGCTGTATTCAATAACCTTTACTGCGCAAACCTGCTCGACACCGCTAAGGAAGTATTCGCCGAAAACGGCATCGACCTGAACGTTCTCGAGGACATTGAGGACGCAGCTCTCGGAAACGGCGGTCTCGGCAGACTTGCTGCCTGCTTCCTCGACTCCGCCGCTGCTTGCTCTATCCCCCTTGACGGCTACGGAATCCGCTACCGCTACGGACTCTTCAAGCAGGGCATTTGGAACGGCTTCCAGACCGAAACTGCCGATGTATGGCTCTCACACGGAGATGCATGGAGCATCCGTGCCGAAAACGACGCTGTTCTCGTTGAATTTGCGGATCAGGCTGTTATGGCTGTTCCTTACGACACACCTATCATCGGCTACGGAATGAGCGCTGTAAACACACTCAGACTGTGGCAGGCTGAGGCTCTCGACAAATTCAAGTTCGGCGAATTCGACAATCAGAACTATGTTGCCGCTTCCGAGGACGAGATCATGGCTGAGGCTATCACCGATGTTCTCTATCCCAACGACAACACCGACAAGGGCCGCAGACTCAGACTGAAGCAGCAGTATTTCTTCGTTTCCGCATCTATCCAGGATATAGTAAGAAAGTACAAGAAAACTCACGGCAGCGATTTCTCGGAATTTGCAAAGTGCTATGCTGTACAGCTGAACGATACTCACCCGACTGTCGCTATCCCCGAGCTTATCAGAATATTCATGTTCAAGGAGGGAATGTCTTTCAAGGAGGCATTCGACATCGTTTCCAAGACATGCAGCTACACAAATCACACTGTTATGGCTGAGGCTCTCGAAAAGTGGTCTATCCCCCTGTTCAAGAGCGTTATCCCGACAGTTTACGAGATAATCCTGATGATAAACGAGCATCTCAAAAAGGAGCTTGCAGCAAAGGGCATTGACAAGGCAGGCATTGACCGCCGCCTTATCGTTGACGGAAATGTTATCCACATGGCGAGAATGGCTATCTTCGCAGGCACTTATGTAAACGGTGTTGCCGAGCTTCACACGGAGATACTAAAGACCGATGCTCTGAAGGAATGGTACGAGATCTATCCCGAAAAGTTCCAGAACAAGACAAACGGCATCACTCCGAGAAGATGGCTGGGTCTGTGCGATCCCGAGCTTTCCTCCCTTATCACCGAGAAGATCGGAAACGGCTGGATCACCGACCTTTCACAGCTCAAGAACCTTGAAAAATACGTTGATGACGGCGAAGTTATCAGACGTTTCACAGACATCAAGCATGAAAAGAAAAGACAGCTCTGCGAATATATCAAGGAGCATGAAAATTTTGAAATTTCACCCGACTGGGCATTCGATATCCAGGTAAAGCGTCTGCATGAATATAAAAGACAGCTTCTGAATGCGTTCTCGATCATGGATCTTTACTTCCAGATCAAGGAGCATAAGCTGCCCGATCTCCAGCCGACGGTGTTCATCTTCGGTGCAAAGGCTGCTCCCGCTTACCGCAGAGCAAAGGGCATCATCAAGTACATAAACGAGGTCGCAAATCTCGTAAACAACGATCCCGAAACAAACGGAAAGCTGAGAGTTATCTTCGTTTCCAACTACAATGTTTCCTATGCAGAGAAGCTTATCCCCGCTGCTGACATCTCCGAGCAGATCTCAACGGCAGGTCTTGAAGCATCGGGCACAGGCAACATGAAGTTCATGCTGAACGGTGCCGTTACTCTCGGAACATATGACGGCGCAAACGTTGAGATCGTCCGTGAGGCAGGCTGGCAGAATGAATACATCTTCGGTGCAAGAGTTGAAGAGCTTGAAAAGATCCGTCCCACATACCGTCCCAAGGAGAAGATATACTACACGAACGAGCGTGTAAAGAGAATAGTAAACACTCTCGTTGACGGCACATTCAACGACGGCGACACAGGCATGTTCGGTGAGCTTTACAATTCTCTCATCAACGGCACAAGCTGGCACAAGCCCGACAACTACTTCCTCCTGACCGATCTCGAGGGATATGTTGACACCAAGCTGCGTGCGCTCTACGATTACAAGCAGAGAGAGAATTTCTCCAAGAAGTGCTGGATGAACATTGCAAACGCAGGCAAATTCTCCTCCGACAGAACCGTAAGACAGTATGCTGAGGAGCTTTGGAAGCTCTGATATCCCATCTTTCGGCAATATGAAAATTTTGCCTCGGGCAGTTCGGCTGTCCGAGGCTTTTTTTGCTTGCATACAGGCGGAAAATGTGTTATAATATAGGCGGAAAGCTGTCCGGAATATCATTAAGTGAGGAGGAGCTTGATATGTTACAGAACACAAATGTCCCCGAGATAAAGAAAGCTGTAAGAGTGATACACAGAATGAGCGACGACGAAAAGCTCCGTGAGCTTGCGGAGATGCGTGAAAAAGCTCTCCATGTCGAAGCAACTGCCCTCGGTCATGCTAAGCGTGAGGGTATTGATATCGGTATAAATTCTGTTATAGAGCAGATGAGGCTCAGCGGTATTCCGCAGGAGACTATTGACGCAATAGTCGGAAGACTGAAATAAAATTACAGGCGGCAGATATTATGAACACTGAACTTACGGGCGAAAACATCAATTTTGAAGAAACTGAATATGAGTTCCAGCAGAACGGCAGGGTGCTGAAGCCTCAGTATGCCGCTGCGCTCCAGTCGGGCGATGCTGCGGATATCGAGGACTGGCAGGAAAAATTCATCATCTCAAAGATAATCCCCGAGGAAAAGAATGCGGACAGCATCATTCCAAAGCTGAAGCTTGCGGGCATTGCGCTGGCGACTGTTCTCCTCGGACTTTCATCGCTTTGGGGCGGATTCAACATCTACGGAAAGATACGTCTTGCCATGGCGATCGTTGTTGCGGTGTCGTTCTTCATCGTGCTGAGGGACGAAAAGCGTGGCAGTGAAGACGGCATCGGAAAGCTTACGGGCAGGCTGCGTCCATGCAGGCTGAAGGCAGACAAAAAATTCTGCGGCTACAAGATGGACGGCGCTATCCGCAAGGATCTCTACTACATAACCGTCAGCGGCGTGAATGTCGAGGTCGATAAGCAGATCTATGACGACACCGAGGAAAACGGCGATATCATAAGCACGGTCATTCCCTCGGAAAACGGATTTTACTATGTTCTGATGAACTTCGGAAAATAACGGAGGTACTTTTGAAGTTAAAATTTATCCCCATTATCTTATCGGCGGCGATGCTGTCGGCGTGCGCTTCGGATATTGAAAATATCCCCGAAACCGAAACATCTGCGGTCACGGAGGAAAGCAAAATGACTGAAACTTCCATGGAAAAGCCCTCGGAATGCACGGAATTCACCGTCCCCGCCGAGGATAAATATGTGCGCATACTCGGCAGGACGACCTATGACGGAGATGTCCTCTACACCGATTACAGCCTTTCGGGGATAGAATTTGAGTTTGAAGGCACATCATGCAGCATCGACATAGCATCGGACGGCGAACGCTTCGGCGATGAACGGAAAGCATATGCCGCTGTCTATTACGATGACAGCGACTTGCCCGCATACCGCTTCAGGCTTGCGGACGGGACATATTCCTACAAGGTATTCGAGAGCGATATCCCCCAAAATGTGAAGATACGCATTGAAAAGCTGTCGGAAGCGCCGTTTGCGGACATGGGCATCAAAAGCATACATACGGTTTCCTATTTTGCGCCGTCGCCGACCGGGGAAAAGCCGTACAAGATACAGTTTGTCGGGGATTCGATAACCTGCGCTTACGGCATTGAGGGCGAGGACGAGAATTCGCCGTTCATGACTGCTGAGGAAAATCCGCACATCGGCTATGCATATCTCACGGCAAAGCATTTCGGGGCGGATTATGAGCTTATTTCGCAGAGCGGGATAGGCGTTGTTTCCTGCTACACGGATATCCCCGGCGTTAAAGAGGATTATGTGCTGATGCCCGATTTATATCCGTATGAGGACCGCAATTTTGACAATGCGCATAACCGTGAGCCTGTGAAATATGTCCGCAGAAACAAATATCCCGACATTGTTGTGATAAATCTCGGGACGAATGACTATTCATATACGGCGGATATCGGCAAATATACCGATGAATTCGGCGAGGGATATTATAAGCTGCTTGAAGCTGTGCATGAACAAAATCCCGATGCTGCCGTTATCTGCACGCTCGGGACGCTCGGAAACGGGCTTATGCCTGAGATAGAAAAGCAGGCGGAAAGATACCGCAGAAACATCAGCGAAAATATATACACGCTCGAATTCCCGCTGCATGACACCGAAACGGACGGCTCGGGCGCACGCTTCCATCCGTCCGCAGAAACGCAGAAAAAGGACGCTGAGCTGCTTATTGCATTCATCGAAAAGGAGGGCATTCTCGATGCCGAAGATATCACTTAAAGCGGGAACGCTGCTTGCTCCCCTGCCTGCCGTGCTTGTGACGTGCGGAACAAAGGAAAAAGCCAATGTCCTGACGATAGCGTGGACGGGGATAATCAACACTGTCCCGCCGATGACGTACATTTCCGTGCGTCCCGAAAGACATTCGTACAGCATCATAAAGGAAACGGGCGAGTTCGTTATCAATCTGACGACATCGGCAATGGCTAAGGAAACCGACTTCTGCGGTGTAAGGAGCGGACGTGACATTGACAAGATAAGCAGATGCAGGCTGCATCTCACGGCAGGCGAAACTGTCAGTGCGCCTGTTATCGAGGAATCTCCGCTGTCGCTCGAATGCAGGGTCACAGAGATAAAGGAGCTTGGCTCGCATCATATGTTCATCGCCGAGATAACAAAGGTGCGCCTTGAAGAACGTTTCATGGACAGCAAGGGAAAGATAAATCTCCAGCAGGCGGGGCTTATGGCATATTCGCACGGCGAGTATTTTGCGCTCGGCAGAAAGCTCGGGGATTTCGGATTTTCCGTAAGAAAAAAGCCTAAGGCGAGAAAGGACGGCAGAAAATGAGCAGGATACTAATTGTTGAGGACGACACGGATATCAGCGGAATGCTTAAAGAGCTGCTTTCTCCGCATTATGAAACTGCGCAGGCATTTTCGGGAACTGAGGCGGTCATGTGCGCAGAGCGTGAGGATTTCGACCTTATCCTTCTTGACCTTATGCTTCCGGGAATGACGGGCGAGGAGGTCCTCGGACATCTGCGGCGCAAGGGCAGCGTCCCCGTTATCGCAGTATCCGCAAAGGACGACAAGCAGACAAAAGTCACGCTGCTGAAAACGGGCGTTGACGATTTCATAAGCAAGCCCTTTGACAACGATGAGCTGCTTGCGAGGATAGAGGCACTTCTCCGAAGAAGCAGCGGCGGCATATCATCGGACGTGCTGACATTCAAGAACATCAAGATAAACCGCTCGACCATGGAGGTCAGCGTCAGCGGAAAGCCGCTTTCCCTCACGAAGCGCGAGTATCTGATACTTGAGCTTCTGATGAGCAATCCCAAGAAGATATTCACGAAAAACAACATCTTTGAGAGCGTGTGGAATGAGCAGTTTCTCGGCGAGGACAATGCCGTGAACGTCCACATCTCGAATATACGTCAGAAGCTTTCAAAGCTCGATCCCGATGAAACTTACATTCAGACTGTCTGGGGACTTGGTTTCAAGATGTCGGCGGACTGATATATACATACGAAAAAGCCCCTGCGGATAGATAAATATCCGCAGGAGCTTTTGTATTATATGCAAAATCAGAATAAAAATCCCGAATCGTCAAGGAGATACCACTTGCCGTTTATCTTATAGACATTGACGCTCGTTTCGGTCCTATCTGCGCCGTCCCTGCCCTTGATCTTTAACTTGATCTGAAGTGTGTAGCCCTCAGACACCTTGACCTTCTTGTCGAACTCGTCCTCGATATCTTCCCTGATATCTCTGAGCTTTGCCTTTTTGATCTTTGTCTTATCCTTTATCGTGTAGGTGATCTCAAAATTCTTGCCGTACTCGTCCGCCAGCTCGTCCTTGATGTCAGAAAAATAATCCTTGAAATATCCGTCATCATCATATTCAAGCAGCTCCGAGGACATGAACTTCGGCATACACTTTAAATATTCCTTGTAGTTTCCGTTCTCGATGCCCTTCACAGCATGGTCGATGGGAGCCTTATAGTTGTTTCCGCCTGCCACGCCGATAACGATCAGAAGGATCATCACAACAGCCGCAACTGCTGCGATCCCTATCGTCTTATGGCTGATCCTGCCCGATTTTACTTCCTTTACAGCCTCGCTGTTCATAACATCGGACGCTGCCGCAGATGCCTTGTCGGCAACGGAGCTTGCAGCCGCCTTTACAGCCTTCTTTATAGACTCCGCAGCCTCAGCCGCAGCTTCCTTTACATCGTTCTGCGCAGGCTTAGCCGCATCGGGTGTGATCTTTGTCACATTATCGGCAGCAGCCTGAGCAGCTGAACCGGCTTCCTCAGCCGCCTTGCTGCACGCAGGGCATTTATCGAGAGAATCGTCATATTCCATGCCGCAGGTATTGCACTTCTTGCTCATGTTATCCTACCCCCTGAATTATTCTTCGCCGTCAGATACAGTCACATTATAGTCAGCGACGTTGTTTGAACGCCATCTCTCGGCAATAGTATCCGCATTTGTTGTAAGCAGATTATCGTCCCAGAAATAGTCAGCACCCCAGCAGTTTGTGTAATAAACCTTGCACTGCTTATCTCTTGCGCCGTCATAGTTCAGCGAACCGTCGCCGTTTACAGCGATGTTCTGGATATAAGTTTCAGCGTAGATATCGCCCGAAACTGTCTTGCCGACCTCAACCGTATCATGTACCTTTCCGTCGCTTCTGTCGGTCTTTTCGGCAGTCAGTGTGATCTTCCAGATGACGAGGTGGTTGTTTTTGATGCTGTTTGAAGAATTCTTTGCGTTGAAGAACATTACCTTGACAGGAGTGTATGTGATCTTCTTCATTGTATATTCATCGTTGGATTTAACAGTCGTGAAAAGCGATCTGCCGTGAACGGGTCCGCCGACATAGTATTCTGCGGGATTTTTTGAGATCTGGCTCTCGATCATATCCTTCAAATCGCTGTCAAGTGACGAGAAGTCGATGCCCTCGGGATCGGTTATGTAATAAGGCGCACCCTCAACAGTATATGTCTTTTCATCGGCTGTCATGACAATGCCGTTATCCTCAGCCTTTGACTCGCTGTAAGATGCGGTAACAGTCACCTTTTCGCCGTTTGAGAGATTGCGCTCGCTTGCATAGAAATCGACATTGTTGCGGACATACTCATCGCAGCCTGTCATATCGAAGGATACGGAAACGTTCGGAGCGATGCCGTTGTATTCAAGAACAAGTCCCTCGAACGGGTCGATGACCTTTGCTTCCTCAAGGCCCTCAACGGTGAAATCCTTTGTATCGGAAGTGAGAACGTAGCCGTCATTAAGGAGGCTGTCAGCGTCGCAGTCTGCTTTTACTGTGAGAACATCGCCGTTTTTCAGTCCCTCGGGTGCATCCTCAACATAGAAGTACACCTGATTTCTTATATAGCTGTCAACATCGGAATTGTCGATATCGTATCTTCCCTTGGAAGAAAATCCGCTGAATTCGACCTTAAGATCCTCAAACGGATCAAGCGGCTCAGCATCTTCAAGATCCTCGACCTTATACTTGAATGAATCGGACTTGAATGACACCTTGTATTCCTTTGCATCGTCCTTGTCATAAACAACGCTGATCTCGACAACATCGCCGTTTTTCAGGTTCTCGTTGTCCGAAGTGATCTCAAACTCGATGGAATCTGCGAATTCCTCAGCTCTTGCACGTTCCTTCTTTGAGCTGTCATCGCCCTGAGCATCGGAGATATCATCTCTCAGGTCGGAATAATTCTTGCTGATCTCAACCCTGCCGTAGCCGTTTGCCCCCTTGACATCTATATCGACGTAATCGGACGGATCAAGCTTTGCCGCACCGCAGGCAGAAAGCATTGCAGCTGTAAAGAGCATAGCTGCTGATACTGCTATCTTTTTCTTCATATTCAATTCCCCCAAATTCTGAGATAAGAGCCTGTATTATTACATCGGCCGCCCTTTTCCCTCATATTTCACATTGAATAGTTTAACATATTAAACTGCAATTGTCAATGAAAAATGTATTTTTTGTGATATCGCTGTAATAATCGACAAAAAAATCTCGTTTTTTATATAATAGTATGCATTTCAATTCCCACAAAATGGAACATAATGCAATAAAAAAGCCGCCTCCATATCGGAAGCGGCATATGATCCGTTATCAGTTCAGCACGTAGATGTTCACCTGACGTGCGCCCCAGTCGCAGGAAGCGTCGTAGCTCTCCATAAAGAGGTCAACGAGTATTCTTCCGTCAAGGAGGGCAGTTCCCGTGTCGGCAGCGACAGCATAGCCGTAAACAGCGGAGTTGTCTGTGGTTGCTATGTAAAGCTCTGTTCCGTAAGGTATAACAGCGGGGTCAACGGCAACATATCCGACCATAGCGGTGCGTCCGCTGGCAGTTTTAGCGCCGGGCTTTGCGGAATATGCGCAGGATTTTCCCGTAAGCACTCTGGAATAATTCAGAGGCACACCATTCGCATCAAACTGGAGCGAATCGGGCGCAGTCAGCTGTGAGATAGGTGTTTTGGGGCATGTGCCACTCAGTATGACTTCATCGACAGGCTCTGTGACTTCCTTGTTCACGACTTCCGAGGACGCTTCCTCGCCGTCAATGTAGGTCACAAGCTCTGTTATCTCTACTT
>OLGV01000208.1_pt1 | contig 25621 bp, 17 predicted proteins | sample 1605761 | NCBI WGS metagenome assembly OLGV01 (sample SAMN03283245) | human gut metagenome | biome: human-associated habitat; material: feces | host: Homo sapiens | place: Peru | collected 2012
ATAACAACCAATAATTTTTTCATAATCAACAATTATTTTTCCCCTGTAAAAACAAAATCAATGTTTATTGGCATAGCGCCTGGTTTTATTGAATACTCAAGAGTCAACGCGGAGCCTTTGATATTGCCGCTCAATGTTCCTGCATAGTTGGTTGTCCCTACGGTCGCGTTGATTTCCGTCTCTTCTATTTTAAAATTCACATTGTCTGTAGTGCTTATCACAACTCCCGACAGAGCAACTTCAGGGAGCGACATCATGCCTCCGTCAACAGCAGGAAGCGTTATCGATATGGTGTTACCATAGTCTTTTTTCAGAATCACCTTCGCATCGGTTGACGGATATTGGGAACCGGCGACGGAGTAAGACAGCGTGCCGTCGTATTCGCCTCTCACATAATAACCGAGCGGGGCTGCTCCTCTGTGGAAAACTATTTTGGTGCCGCCCATGACCGACGGTATCTCGAAAGAAATCATGTCGGCGTCGGTACCGTATATCATCGCCGACACCACACAGTCATAGTCTTTCATCTGTCCGCCCATGCCCATCTTGCATGTGCCGCTCCCACTGATGGTGTAAGGTGCCGTCGAACCCGTCACACCGGCATTTTCTATGGTAAAAACACCCCATACCTTCGACTCGCAAACCACGTCAACTGTCGTCTTGCTCTTTTTCGTGATGACAATGCTCTCATCTGCGGAAAACATATCCGAGAAGAAGTTGCTTTCAGCCAACATATAGCCTTCATAGTTGCCCACTACCTTTTCGGCAACATCGTGCATCATGGGAGTCTCGTTTTTCTTTTTGTTCTTGTTACAGCCTGATAGAACAAGAATTGCGGCTGTCAAAGCCATCATAATGATTGTAGTTGTCTTTTTCATTGTTGTTGTTTTTAAATTTGATGCAAAATTAGACCAAGCCTCGCAATTGGCTTATCCCTAAAAAAGGCTATTTTTGAAGGAATTAATCACCATTAAATATTACCGACCTCAGCCGACATCAATTATTTAGCGGACTATTGGCGCATATCAATTCCATGCGGATTATTAAAATAATTTTCGGCTTGTTGATTTTTTTTATACTTTTGCAAGTTGATATTAAAACTATAAAACTATGAAAAAACTACTTATCACCTTATTAATAGTATTTACGGCAAAGTTTGCTTTTGCCGACAGTGTGCTTATCGAGGGATTCGAATATGGCAATCATGATGGCGAGACCCCTGTGGGCTGGATATGCAACGACAACTCCTGGGCAGCGGGATACCTTGAGAAAGACCTTAACCGGAAGCCACATACCGGCAATTGGTATGCCTACACCACCACCGACGATTCATGGATGTTCATGGAACTTTTCATGAGTAATAGACTGAAATACCGTTACTATTTCTGGACTATTTCCGATGGTGAATACGACGTTGAGATATGGGCTGGCAACGCCCCTTCAGCCGACCAGATGACGCATCTGCTCCTCTCAACGACAATAAACAACAGTGAATACTCTCGATTTTCAGAATATATCGAGAGTATTCCTTCTGATTTTCAATATTTTGGAATACATGCAACGGCACACTCCGGAGCTAATTGTCTCACTCTGGACGACGTTGTGGTGGATGTGGTCGCGAAATATGACCTTGATGTCTCTCCGGATAGAATGGACACTGTCATGATGCCAGGCGACCGCGTGGCTTTTCATTATAAGGTGAAAAACACCGGCTATGAAGACCTTCACATTTTTATGAACGGTCACACCGATCACTTCATCGACATAAATTTTTATCAAAACGGCCAGCACGGCAACTCCTTCCCCGCCGCTGCCAATCAAAGTGTCGATGCTGTTTGCTATGCGACACTTCGGCCGGATGTCGAAATCGGCTCGTTATGCTGGCTCGACATCATGTTCACCGTAAGTTGCGATTGCGTGACAAGAATGGCCACCTTGTGGGCTACCGCAGGAACGGAATCTGTAGCTGAAAACGGTGTCAAAACAGGCGTTTACCCCAACCCGTCTAACGGTGCAGTGACAATCGAAGGCAATGGTGTTCTCTCAATAACGAATGTGTTCGGACAAGAAATTTTAAAGAAAAAAATCTTTGAAAAAGAGACTGTTACACTTGAAAAAGGCATTTATTTCGTCACGATAGACAATGGTTTATCCGAAAAATTGATAGTCAGATAAAAACTGCCTTGTCAACCTTGAAAAAACATTGCAGAATGCCGATTCGGATTTACTGAAGCTCGGCGAGATAACGCAGCATCTGCTCCCCAAGTCCGATAGTGTAGCCGCTTTTTTCAAAAACGACCTCGTTTTTCTCGTTCAAAACGACGAAAACAGGAAGAGTTTTTTTCTGATGCGTTTCCACTTTATATATTATTTTATCAGGCAAATCCTTGAAACTCTTCAACTTAAAATTATTAAAATCATTTTCGTTTTGAAAAACGAACTCTATGCTCCCGCCCCACTTTTCAAATTTCTCTTTGAATATGGCGATATCCTGCATAGCGTGAGTTGTCGGCTCGCTGCCACCGTCAAGATACGCCACGACACGCTCGCCTTTTTGCAATGATTCTACAGTACGCATCACCAGGTCAACCTCGGTTGTCTTTCCCGGCTCTATCGTAAAGAAAACAATATGATTAAGCACGCTGCCGTCGGCGAGACGCGGGCCGGAGCTCAAAACGTAATAACCCGGATCGAGAGAGAGAAAGCCCTCATACATCATCTGCGAATATGTCATGCCGACGTCCATGCCCGGATCCATCTCGTCGTATGCCAGCAAATCGAAAGTGCTTCCGTTGAATTTCTTTATCGAGAAATGGGTGTAATAACGAGGGTCGTCGGTACCGTTATAGTTTATCCTCAACATTCCGTTTTCTTTTTGATTTTCATCATCTATCGTTCCGAAAACCACATCAACCCATTGGTTTTCATAATATTGCACCTTCCCCGTCACAGGGTCTATTCTCGATGGTATGCCGGCGACACGCGCCAATGCCACAAAGAAAATGTCACGTGAATGCGAATCCGTCACACGCGAGCGCATCACACCGACCGGTGACATCGGGATTTTGCGAACGTTTAGGTCGTCGCGTATTTCAATGCTGTCGCGCACAAAACCTATAACATCTGTGACATTGTCAAAATGTATCAATTTCGTGCGATACGGACGCAACATTTCGTTGGAAACGCGCGGATTATAGACATATTCATCATTAAATTCACAATTTTCCAAACAATCAGTCAATACTTCCAACGACACGTCACGCAAATCCTTGTCTGTGACGACATTCAAAATTTTGTACGCTTCATCTTTTTTTTCCACACTTATGGCATAATCGATAAAATCCTTGATTGTCTGATAGTTACCCCATGTCTTTGCCATAATTTCCTTATCATAGTCGCCTTCGTTTTGGGCAGCGACGCATCTTGCTATATATACATTTCTTATTGAATCCTCATATACCATGCGACGGTCGTTCTCTGCTCGCATTTCTGTTGAGACATCAGGGATTTTCACATTTTCAACCGGTGGAATGATGTCATAATCTTCTGCAATTTGCGACGACGTGGAGACAGATGCGTGTCCGTCCTCACACAGGACAATCACAATATTATCTTTTGAACCGATTTTCACCACCTCGTAACCGAATTTGCCGTCTTTCGAGGCGTAAACCATCATCGTGCCAAGACCTGCCGTCAGCCATGTATCTCCTTTGTTGTCAGTATATTTAGTGACGACGGTGCAATACTCCGAATAATTGTAAATCTTGAAATCGACACGAGCTCCCGACACTGTCACACCTTCATTATCAACAACTTTAACATTAAGCTTTGCTGTCGCGGCGTAGTTGTCGATAACATTTATTTCGGTGTAATTAGCGTCTCTGTCTATCACTTCCTCCGGCCCATCATAGTTGCCAAAAACACGTGTGTGCACCAGCAATGCGCGCGATGCCGGCGCATTGAACCAACCTAAATCGAGCACCGGCTCCGGCTCGCAGGCCCCAAGAAAATGCCACTGTCCATCGACCCATGCCTCCACCCACGCGTGATTGTCGTCGCAATGAGCCCATCGGGGAGTATAGACCTGCCTCGCTGGAATGCACACAGCCCGCAATGCAGCCACCAACAATGTCGATTCCTCACCACAACGCCCCCACGAGGTCTTGATAGTCGCCATCGGCGAACTCGTCCTGGAATCGGAACCCTTGTAATTCGCCTTCTCATGACACCAATGGTTCACCTCCAAAACAGCGTCGTACATCGACAATGCCTTAACCCTGTCGCGCAATTCCTCATAATAAACAATGCGGAAATCGTCAAGGTTCTCATTATTCACCCTAATCGGCAACACAAAATGATTGAACTCCCGCTCTGGAACAGATTTTCCCCAAGGCATCTCCTCCCTGGCGCTGAAAGACGCCTTGATATTATTCAAATAATAATCTTCGCTGTAATCCACCACATCGCAAGCCGGCATGGAAGCATATAAAAACCGCAGCGCTTTATGCTCTTTTTGTGATTGACGGTCCGAACATGATGCCGCAAGCAAGGCGACAACTGCAATCATGAACATTTTTCTCATAACTAATCATTTGTTTTGTCATCTCGGATGCCACGAAGCGAAGTCAAGACATCTCGGTTTCGCGAAATCATCTCCTGTTCACGTTAATCGAAGATTTCTCTATCCCGCTCCGCCCTACTCGAGATGACGGGGTTATATAATAAATTCTGTCAAGTCATAATTTAACATCTCGTTCAGTTCCGCGCGATGTTCTTTGTCGGTCTTCATGAACAGAAAGCCCCACACGCTCATTGCCGGATTTTTGATGTCGCGAGTTTCGAGAACTCCATGGAAACGTTTCTTGATTTTCTCAAAATCAAGAACTTTCGTCGTCTCGTATGGCTTGTCCAACACGACAAAGCTGAACACATCGTCTTCAATGCCGTTCCACATCGTCTCATAATCAGGACGCAAGCCCTCGAAGAACGCCTGCACCGGCAGCAAACCGCAGATGTGACGTGTCAAATCATTCAGGCACATGCCAGCGAAACGCAACGGGTTGACTTCAATAGGAACGGCCTTGCCACTATCCTTGTCAACACGAAACTCCACGTGCATCGGGAAGTCACGGAGATTTAAAACACCATTCAAGTCAAGCAAAAACCGATTGAAAGAAGCGTGGTTCTTTGCAAATATCTCCTTGCTCATGCAGTATAGACGGTCGCTGACATCGGTCTCGGATTTAAATATATGATGAAAAATATTTATAATATTGGGCTTTCCATCTTTGTCATAATAAGCGTCAACGGCATATTCCTCCCCTTGAATAAACTCTTCGAGAACGAATTTCCCGCTTTTCACCACCGTTTCCGGGAACACCGCGCATTGTTTCGCAAAATTACGGTCGATGTCGTCCAAAGCGCTTCGCCATTCTTCCTTGCCGCGCACGATATACACGCCCACGCTGAGGAAGCCGACCGCCGGCTTTATCACTAACGGCAAGGGCAATTCATCAGGGTTCAATGTGCGCAACTCTTTCATTTCCACCTCTTTATAATAGAAGTCAGGGAAAATCCCGGCGCAAATCCTACGAAATTCAGCCTTGTCTTTCACCAACTTGACCTTCTCTACGAGCTCCGAACCCGCAAGATGCGGATATAACCACACGAGAGCGTTCTCCGACACGGCATAAATCTTTCCTGTTTGCTGATACTTATCGACAAACTCTTTGTCGTTCAACAAATTAAGCTCACGACCCTGCTCTTTCAGCAACTCGGCAGTCTCATTCTTCAAAACAGGAATCCGGCTTTTTTCCAAATACGAGACCAAGGGTTCCGAAACGTATGGTTTTTCTAATATTATCATTTTTATTTTTTTAGTGCTTTCGGCGAGAAATCTTAATGAAATCCATTTGAAATTCTGAAGAGACATCATTCCATTCGTTATTTCGAGTGGAATGCGGGAACCTACCTTAATATATTGGCGTTTCTATCCGGGCTGTACGACACGAACTTAATCGGCACGCCGACTTTTTCCTCAATAAACTTGATGTAATCTTCAAGTTCTTGCGGAATGCTGCCGTTAATCTTCTGATTCCAGCCTTTGATGGAGGCATACACCGGCTTCATCGTAACTGTCGATGCGTCATACGGCAGGTAATCAATCACTTGACCTTTATATTCGTAGCCGATGCAGACCTTAATATCTTTGATGTCGTCCATCACGTCGGATTTCATCATCATGAGGTCGGTGACACCGTTCAGCATACATGCGTATTTCAAGGCGGGGATATCAAGCCATCCTGTGCGGCGCGGGCGTCCGGTGGTGGAGCCGAACTCCTGGCCGTTGATGCGAAGCATCTCGCCTGTCTCGTCAAACAGCTCCGTCGGGAACGGGCCGGTGCCCACGCGTGTGCAATATGCCTTGAAGATACCGTAAACCCTGCCGATTCTGCCGGGAGCGACACCCAAACCAGAGCAAGCACCCGCCGCGACAACAGATGACGAGGTCACGAAAGGATAGCTTCCGAAATCGACATCAAGCATCGAGCCCTGCGCACCCTCCGCCAGCACACCCTTACCCTCATCGAGATACTTGTTAATAAGGTATTCACTCTCGACAAAATGGAATTTCTTCAAGAAATCGACGGCGGCAAACCACACTTTCTCGTATTCATCAAAACTCATGCCATCGAGACGCACCTCGTCGATGTCGAAGTCAAGACTCTTAATCTGTTGATAATGTTTGGCTTTGATATTATCGTAGCGTTCCTTGAAATCGTTCATCGTGATATCGCCCACACGCAGTCCACGACGCGCGGTCTTGTCGGTGTATGTAGGTCCAATGCCCTTCAGCGTGGAGCCGATCTTCATCTTTCCGAGAGATTTCTCGTTGGCTGCGTCGAGCACTCTATGCGTAGGCAGGATAAGATGTGCCTTGTTGGAAATCATTAAACGCTGTGTCAAGTCGATACCGGCAGCTGCCAAACCGTCAATCTCGTCTTTCAAAATCTTTGCATCGATGATAACACCATTACCTATCACATTGATGCACTTTTCATTAAACACGCCCGACGGAATAGTGTGAAGCACAAACTTTTTACCGTCGAACTCGATAGTGTGACCGGCATTCGGGCCGCCCTGAAAACGGCATACCATATCATATTTGGGCGTGAGGGCATCCACGACCTTTCCTTTTCCTTCGTCGCCCCACTGCAATCCGAGAAGCAAATCCAATTTTGCCATATTATTTCAAATTTAATATTCTTTAATAATTCAAATGCAAGAGATTTATTCACAAAGGTGAACGCTATCGCAAGCCCAGGTCTCCACTGCCGTCATTTCGAGCTTGTCAAGAAGTCCTCGGCAATTTGGTATTCATGGATATTTGTTTACCCGAGATTTCTCCACTCCGCTCCACTGCGGTCGAAATGACGTTTTCGGGGTCAAAATTACAAAAAAAAATTATATCTTTTTTCCTGCTCTCTCAACTTTTTTCACAAGTTCTATTTTCTTTATCTTATTCACAAGATTCTCAAGGGTTTTGAGGTTGTTTACATAAACGGAGACCGTAGCGACAACCATTCCACCTTCGATTTTCATCTCCATAGCCTGCATGTCGAGTTTTTCCTGGTTAGTGATGATGTCGAACAGCTGTGTGCCAAATCCCATCTTGTTGACAGCCAATATGTTAAGTGTTGCCAAAAATGCAGACTCATCGCCGAACTGCATTCTTGCCTTCACTATGTTCTCGCCATAACGCGCCATAAGGTTCTGCGCTTGGGGACAGCCGGGGAGATGTATTTGGACAGGCTCGCCGGGGAGTTCTATCGCCACCATGTCATCGCCCGGAATAGGCTTGCAACAAGTGGAGATGACGTAGCCGGAGACACCTCTTTCTTCCGCCTTCTCATCGTTTTTCTTTTCCGAAGGTCTCACAAATCCGAGTGTCAAGTACTTAACGAGGTTATCCGACCAGCTGGACTCGTCTTTTTTCAGACAGTTTTCAACTTCATGTTGGCCGATTTTCCTTATCGCCACATAATAATAAAGGTCGTTGCGCGTGGCGAGGTTGAACTTCTTCGCAAGAGTGTTGCGGTTTGTCTTGCTGAAGTCGATTTTCGCGCGGTCGAAATATTCCTTGAGAATCGATTTTCCTTTATCTTTGAACATTCTACGGAAATCCTTGATACCGTTTTTCAGGCGGCTTTTGGCATTTGATGTGGACAGATATTCAAACCATTTTTCCTGCGGCTCCTGAAACTCCGAAGTGATGACTTCGACTTGGTCGCCCATCTTCAGCTCCGTATAAATCGGAGATAGTTTCTTGTTGATATTCGCGCCCACACAGTGGTTTCCGAGGTCAGTGTGGATATTGTATGCAAAGTCGAGCACCGTGGAGCCTTTCGGCAAGGTGATTTTGTCGCCTTTCGGAGTGAAAACGAAGATTTCATCGTTGAAGAGGTCGAGTTTGAAGCTGTCGATAAACTCTATCGCCGACACATGGTTCTCGTCGGCTTGCCGGACGAGGTCTTTCACCACTTTCATCCACAGGTCGAGACCAGACTCCTCGTTGGTGTTCTTGTCGCGAAACTTCCAATAGGCGGCAAAGCCGTTCTCCGCTATCTCGTCCATGCGTTTGGTACGAATCTGCGTCTCCACCCAGTTGCCGTTTTTGTTCATAAACACGGCATGTATAGACGAGTAGCCGTTGGTCTTCGGAAACGACACCCAGTCGCGCATTTTTTTGTTGTCAGGATAATAATATTTTGTGAATGCAGCGAATGTCTCCCAACATATAACTTTCTCATCTTCAATGTTTTTGCAGTCGATGATAATACGCGCCACATACACGTCATAGACCTCTTCGAGCGACATTCCGAACTTCACCATACGTTCCCATACCGAGCTCACGTTACGTTCTATCGCCATGGTTCTCACTTTGATGCCCATCGTCTCCAGGTCGGCTTTCACGGGGGCGAGAAAATCTTCCACCTCTTTGATTTTCTTATCTCTCACTTCGGCAAGTTGTTTCTGCATCGACTCAAAGACCTGCGGGTTGATGTATTTAAGGCAGAGGTCATCGAGTTCGAGTTTCACCTTGTACAAACCAAGCCGGTAAGCTATAGGAGCATAAATCTGAGTCGTTTCCGAGGCTATCTTAAGTTGTTTATGATGCGGCATCGCCCCGAGGGTGCGCATATTATGCAATCTGTCGGCGAGTTTCACTAAAATCACGCGGATATCGTACGACATGCTCATGATGACTTTGCGGAAAGTCTCGGCCTGCAAGCTATGGATGCCTTGCTCGAAGTCCTCATTGGTGAGTTTAGTGACACCATCTACAATCTGCGCCACTTTATCTCCGAAATGCTCGCTGATATATTCGAGAGTATAGTCGGCGTCCTCCACCACGTCGTGCAGCAGGGCGCAGATAATCGAGGTGCGACCCATTCCCATCTCGCCAGCTATGATGGTGGCGACGGAGAGAGGGTGATACATATACGGTTCTCCCGAGCGGCGACGTGCGTCTTTATGGGCGTTGGCAGCAAGAAGGTAAGCCTCGGTGACAAGAGCCACGTCCTGCTCGTTCTTCCTTGATTTCCAACACTTTAAAAGCGACTCGAACTGCCGCTCGAGTTCATTTTTCTCTTCTGACGAATACGTATCTGGCAAAGTCATCATAATATTAAGCTTTAAATGCTCACATTCCAAGTTGCAAAATTAAACAAAAATCATGAAAATTGCAAGAAAAAAAATCAAAAAAAACGGTCTCGCAACAGAAAAAGTCGATGGAAAAATCAACATAAAATGGAAAAGGGGCGTAGATATTGAAACCCGCCCCCAACTCCTAATTTCAAAATAATAATTTCCAAGCTAATCAATAATCTCCGTTAATCACCGCCATTGTGCGGATTAAATCGAGGAGCTTGCTTGAGTAACCTATCTCGTTGTCATACCATGCAACGAGTTTCACGAAAGTATCGGTCAAGGCTATACCTGCTTTTGCATCAAAGATAGATGTACGGGTGTCGCCGAGGAAATCGCTTGAGACGACAGCGTCTTCGGTGTAGCCGAGTATGCCTTTCATCGCGCCTTCCGCCTCCTCTTTCATCGCAGCGCAAATCTCATCGTATGTGGCTGGCTTTACGAGGTTACAGGTAAGGTCAACCACTGAAACGTCCAATGTAGGAACGCGCATTGACATACCTGTGAGTTTGCCCTTGAGTTCCGGAATGACTTTGCCGACCGCCTTCGCGGCGCCTGTGGTCGAAGGAATGATGTTGCCTGCCGCGGCACGACCGCCACGCCAGTCTTTCAATGAGTGACCGTCAATGGTTTTCTGCGTCGCCGTGGTCGAGTGCACGGTGGTCATCAAACCGCTGGAGATGCCCCATCTGTCGTTGACAACCTTGGCGAGAGGCGCCAAGCAGTTGGTTGTGCATGACGCATTCGACACGACTTGCGTGCCTTTCACGTATGTCTTGTCGTTGACACCGCAGACAAACATGGGAGAGTCGTCCTTTGAAGGACCGGCAAGAATGACGTATTTAGCACCCGCATCAAGATGTGGCTGCACAGTTTCCTTGGTAAGGAATTTACCCGTGGCGTCAATGACGTAATCCGCGCCATATTCGCCCCATTTCAGGCCAACTGGGTCACGGCTAACACTTGTGGGAATCTCTTTTCCGTTCACAATAAGGGTGCTCTTGTCAAGGTTGTAGTCAAGAGTTCCGTCAAACTGACCGTGCATGGTGTCGTATTTCAGCATGTAAGCTTGATAATCGACTTGACAAGTTCCGTTCATGTAAACAATCTCAACGTCGTCACGATGTTGTGCGGCACGAAGCACTAAACGGCCAATTCGTCCAAGACCGTTTATACCTACTCTGATTTTTTTAGCCATGATGATATTTTTTTCGTTAACAAAATTTCATGCTTTAATTATTTTGCAAAGTTAGACCTTATTTTTATATAAACCAAATATATTTTTCAATAAAATTTTTTTTTAAAAAATTGTGAAAACATTAAGTTTTTTGCGTATTTTTGCATTAATTATTATTAAGTTGGAGTAGATTGTTTTTTTAAGATGGATAATAGTTTTTTAAAGATTGACACGATTCGCAACTTCTGTATTATTGCCCATATAGATCACGGAAAAAGCACTTTGGCCGACAGACTGATTGAGCTCACAAACACTTTGACGAAGAAAGAGTTGGTCAACCAGGTGTTGGACGACATGGACCTTGAGCGCGAGCGCGGCATCACTATAAAGAGCCATGCGATACAAATGAAATACGAGCATGAGGGCGAGATTTACACCCTGAATCTCATCGACACTCCCGGTCACGTTGACTTTTCGTATGAGGTCTCGCGTTCAATAGCCGCCTGCGAAGGAGCTCTTTTAGTTGTAGATGCATCACAAGGCATTCAGGCTCAAACGATTAGCAATCTTTATATGGCTATCGACCACGACCTTGAGATTATTCCTATATTAAACAAGGTCGATATGGATAGCGCTCAGCCGGAGAAGGTGGAAGACCAGATTGTCGATCTCATCGGCTGCGACCGCGAGGACATTTTACGCTGCTCGGCTCGCACGGGCTTCGGTGTCCCCGAGATTTTAGAGGCTATCGTCAAACGCATTCCCGCCCCGAAAGGCGACCCGGAAGCACCTCTCCAGGCATTGATTTTCGACTCCGTCTTCAACTCGTTCAGAGGCATCATAGCCTATTTCAGAATCATGAACGGCACCATACACACCGGCGAGAACGTCAAGTTTTTCAACACCGGAATGGAGTACGACGCCGACGAGATAGGGGTTCTTCAGATGAAGCAGGTGCCGAAGAAAGAGCTCTCCGCCGGCAACGTGGGATATATCATATCCGGCATCAAGACCTCCAAGGAGGTGAAAGTGGGCGACACTATCACTTCCGTTGACAAGCCTTGCGACAAACCAATAGCGGGTTTCGAGAACGTGAAGCCTATGGTTTTCGCAGGCATCTACCCTGTCGATGCAGACGACTACGAGGAACTCAGGAGCTCGCTGGAGAAGCTGCAGCTCAACGACGCGTCTCTCGTTTGGGAACCGGAGTCGTCAGCGGCTCTCGGCTTCGGATTCCGCTGCGGATTCCTGGGACTGCTACACATGGAAATAATACAGGAACGTCTCGACCGCGAGTTCAACATGAATGTCATCACCACCGTGCCTAACGTCTCGTTCAAGGCATATCTCACCGACGGCTCCGTCGTCGATGTGCACAACCCCAGCGGAATGCCGGAATCAACACACCTCGACCACATCGACGAACCGTATATCATGGCGCAGATTATCTCGCAAAACGAATATGTCGGCTCAATCATGACACTTTGCATCGAAAGACGCGGCATCTTGAAGAACCAGGTTTATCTCACCGTTGACCGCGTAGAACTCACTTTCGAGATGCCTTTAAGCGAGATAGTGTTCGACTTCTACGACAAACTGAAATCAATATCAAGGGGTTACGCCTCTTTCGACTATCATATCTGCGGCTATAAGCCATCGAAGTTGGTTAAGTTGGACATCATGCTCAACGGCGACACCGTCGATGCTTTGTCAACATTGATTTTCGTTGACCACGCCTACTCTTTCGGACGACGTATGTGCGAGAAACTCAAGGAGTTAATACCTCGCCAGCAATTCGATATAGCAATACAAGCCGCCATAGGCGCGAAGATTATCGCAAGAGAGACAGTGCGCCAGGTGCGTAAAGACGTCACCGCAAAATGTTACGGCGGCGACATCTCGCGTAAACGCAAACTTCTTGAAAAACAGAAAGAAGGAAAGAAACGCATGCGTCAGATAGGCAACGTGGAAGTGCCGCAATCAGCGTTCCTCGCCGTGCTTAAGCTGGATTAAACGAGCCAAATGACACCCCGCTATCTCGGCCGAAATCCTCGACCAATGAGTGTCGTTGACTAAATAAATGTCTTTTACGCCATCTTCCAAAAATGGCATGAGTAATTGTTTGCCAGAGATATACCAAGTAGAATCCAAGTCCGAAAAATAATCATAAACAGTATTTGCCGGATAAGGATTGCCAGTCACCTTATTATAATACATGTCAAACTTGTCGGCAGGCATCAAAAAATAGAAATCGATGCCTTTCTCAACGGCTTTTTGCCTGACAATCAACAAATTGGACTTCGCAATAGCAAAAGTTTCCTCATCATAGTTTTTATACCACAAATCTCCTCCACCATCACTTACAGAAGCATAGAAATACAATTTGTCGCCACGTTTATTAGTAAAATACTTGTCGTCAAGCGGTAACTTTCCAACAGGGTTGTCAATATTCAAAGACAATTTTACAAACGAACTTAAATTCTTAAGATTCAAATATTTATACAAATCAAATCTTTGTGAAATATCGTTGCTTTTTTCAGTAAAAACGATATTTCTTGCCTTAAAGCAATCACGCAGACACCAGACAGAGTTTCTTTCAACCACTTCAAGTATCAAGACCTTGCAATTTGGCAGCAAATCGTTGTCTATCAATATATTGGCAGCCGCACAAAGATTCATTTCGTTATCATTTATATACAAATGACAAACTTTCACGCCAAGTTCATGACCGAGATAATTCATATAACTATTTTTGTTTCTTTTGGTAAACGAGTCGCCAAGCACTACAATTTCAGCGTCTTGAGCCTCTTCAAGAGAGAAACTGTCGTAATAATCGGTAAAATCAGGTGTTTCCCCGACTTCATACTCTCCAAAAGGAATCATTCCGAGCTTCCCGAGGTCGCCGGAAATATTCGCCGTAACAAAAATATAACACGTCATCAAAAGCAGCAACGGAATACAAAAGAGTGTCAATTTCTTTAAAAATTTCTTCATTTTCTAAAATTGAAAATATATAAATGATTCATTATCACCGATATACAAAATCACAACAAATATCAAAGCCCAGTAAACAAGATGTCGGAAGATGACATTACAATTTGAAATATCAAATCCAAATTCTCTGTTTCGATTGAGCCATTCAAAAACCGTCATAATCATGATAAAGACAAGCAATATATTGATATTCAATCCATTAACAATTAGCAGACCCGATGTCAAAGTAGGACTGAAAACGACATTCAGAAAGGCGAAGGCGTCTGCCACCGATTCAGAGCGGAAGAACACCCATCCGACAAGGGCCGACACAAAAGTGAAAAGCATCTGAAGCGATTCTTTCACATTGGGCATCAATTGATTATCAGTTATATTATCAATATACTTGCGATTTTTTCCGAGTAAAATCAGCGGCATAAACAGAAGCGCATGATAGGCGCCCCAGACGATGAATGTCCAGTTTGCTCCGTGCCACAAGCCACTTAATAAAAAGATAATGAATGTGTTGCGAACAATCTTTATTTTCGACACACGGCTGCCTCCGAGTGGAATATAAACATAATCGCGAAACCATGTGGTGAGCGAGATATGCCAGCGTCTCCAGAATTCAGCGATATCGCGACTGAAATAAGGGTTGTTGAAGTTACGCATCAACTTGACACCAAACAATTTAGCCGCTCCGATAGCTATATCGGAATAACCGGAAAAATCAGCATAAATCTGGATTGAGAAGAGGAAAGCCGCAAAAAGAAGAGTGCTGCCGTTTTGCGAGGCGTAATCGGCAAAGACCACATCGACATATTTCGCACATTGGTCGGCAATCACTATCTTTTTAAAGAAGCCCCATAGCATCTGGCGAAGGCCGCTAACGGCATTTTCGTATGAAAAGACCCTTTCATTCTGAAATTGCGGAAGCAGATTTGTCGAGCGTTCGATAGGTCCGGCAACGAGCTGCGGGAAGAAACTGATATATGCGTAAAACGCCACCACATCGTTGGTCGGCTCAATTTTCTTACGATAAACGTCGATAGTGTAGCTCAACGCCTGAAAAGTGTAGAAACTTATTCCGACAGGCAGGATTATCGTAACTGAAGCCCAGTCAAGATGCATTCCCAGCACATTGAACAACTGAACAAAACTCTCCGCAAAGAAATTGAAATATTTAAATACACACAGAATCAATAAATTGATAACAATATTTCCCGCACTAATCCATTTTTTCTTCGTTTGATTATTCTCAAACCGCTTTATCAGAACGCCGCTCCAATAGCTGAAGCCGCTCGTGATTGCTATCAATATCAAAAAACGCCAGTCCCACCAGCCATAGAAGACATAGCTCGCGACAAGCACAAGCATATTTTGATATTTCAATTTCTTAAAAACAAACCAATAGAGCAGGAAAACTATTGGAAGAAAAATCAAAAATTCTATGGACTGGAAAAGCATTTATTCTATATTATTGAGCATCAATATTTTAATTATAGGATTTTCAACATTAGTGTTAAACTTCACTGTTTTCACAACATTGGGCTCGATGTCGAAGAAATTGTCAGACAAACCGAGGCATTGAGCGTTCTCGGAGAAGTCAACATAGACATCTTTGACCAAAGTATTCGCAGCTATAGTTATCGTACCGACACCATTTTCAACTTTTATTTCAGGATTCAAATCTACTTTTTTCAGTTTCAAATCCTTCGGATAGGCGAGATACTGTATTCTTTCAGCAAGAATCGACTCATTTTCAATCAGTTGCATTTTGACATAAATCTCATTTTTATCAAATTCCTCGACGAATGAGTTCAAGTCGAGCGGCAATTTTACGCATCCGTTTTCTGCAATAGACACATCAACGTTGAGTGATTTCAACAGTTTCCCGTCAAAATCATAAATGTCGAGATGCAATTCGGCGTTTATCACATGATAGGTATCGTTGTTGGCGTAAATTTTGAAGTTTCCGTCTGTCGTCGGGAGCACACCTATTAATATAGGTGCATACAAATCTTTAAGTTTCCAGTGCAACGCTTTTTTGTTTCCATTATAATCTATTGACGACCAAGATATTACAGGCCAGGCGTCATTCAGTTGCCAATAAAGTGTGCCCATGCTGTATGGTTTTGCTGCGCGCTGCGCCTCGATGGCGAGACCGACGCCATAAGCCTGTGACAACTGACTACAGTAAACGTTGCGTGCATGACTGTCATCTCGATCGAGTGCGGGAAGCGGAGAAGCCTCCTCCTGTTTACCTGGCATTTCTCCATTTCGCTTTGCTTCAGCAGAAAAGACGTATTGCTCTATGTGTTTTTGAATCAATTTCTCGCCTCTTGGATGTTTTTGATGCTTGGTATTTATATAAGGATATGCCTGATAGCCGAATTCGCTATTGAAGCGTCCCACTTTTTCAAGATACATCTCATAAGGCAGTTCTCCCCACCAAACGCCCCAATAATGGACATCGCCTTCGGTCAGGCTCTCCGGTTTGCCCCAGCCGTTTTTCGGCGAGCTCGACCAATACGAGCGCGTACCGTCGTAGGTATCAACGACTTCAGAGAAAATATCGACAAACAAAGTGTCCATTCCGTGTTTCATTTCAGCATAATCGGCATCGAGCCAACCCATTGACTTTTGCCAGCCCCAATTGACATAACCCTCGCTCACCTCATTGTTGCCGCACCACATCGCCAGTGACGGATGATTCTGATAATGAACAACTTGCTGTATCGCCTCTTTCTTCACATTATTCAAAAATTCATCGGAATAAGGGTAAGTGGTGCCGGCAAACATGAAATCCTGCCACACCATAATGCCAAGACTGTCGCAAATGTCGTAAAAACAATCCGGAGGATAGATACCGCCGCCCCAAACACGTAACATATTGAAATGACACGACTTGCACTCCGCCAACAACTTGGCGGTCTTTTCCCGATTCATCCACGTCTCTATCATTTCCTCGGGGACATAATTAGCGCCTTTGATATAAACTTGCTTTCCATTCACCTTGAAATACATGGCACTTCCAATGCTGTCGGGTTCTTCTATCAACTCGATTTTCCTGATTCCAGTTGTAACATGTTTTGCATCGACGAGTTTGTCATTTTCATAAATTTTAATAGCGAAATCAGTCAAATTTTGCTCCCCCATCTCATTCGGCCACCATAACTCCGCGTCTTGCAGGTTAAATGGTATGCGCAAAAGGTGTTTACCCTCGCCAAAAAATGTTTTTTCAGCAAGTTTAACGCCGTTATTAAAGACATCAAATCTCAACGACTGTTTGCCATCAATGGAAACATTGATATTTGCTGTCATTTCCGCTCCATCATCATTTATATTTTTGGTCAAGACCGATATTTTTTCAATTTTGAAGTCATTCCAGCCGACAAGTTCCACATCTTTCCAGACACCTATGTTGAGGTAGCGAGGCGCCCAATCCCAACCGTTTTGATAGGCTGCTTTACGCATAACGGCATATTTTTCCGGGAAACGGAGACGATAAGTCTCAATAAGACTATCTCTTTGAGCGTCAAATGGATAGAAACGAATATGTAGTTCATTATCACGTTTTTTAAGAAGATTTTTAACATCTTTTTCATAACGGATAAACATATTATCGGAACGCAGAACCTTCTCGCCATTGAGCCAGACATCTGAATAAGTATCTAAACCATTGAAAATCAAGTCGATATTATCTTTCTCCCAAACATCGTTTTTGACATCGAATTTCAAAACATAATCCCATTGATGTTGGGAAATCCATTGCAACTCCTTCTCCACCTCGCCTTCCCCGTAAGGATGCGGAATTAGTCCGTTTTCATACAAATCGGCATGTACTTCTGATGGAATGTTGACTTGCAGATTGATATTCAAGGTGTCGGTTTTCAATTTCCAGCCTTGGTTAAGAGATTGTAAAACCTCGTGACTATTGCTTTTGCATGCGACAAAAAGCGCTGGAAGTAACAATAATAATAACAATAGTTTCTTCATATTCATAATTCTTTGTTATTTCGAGTGCGGCAAAGTGGAGTCGAAAAATCCTCGTTTTACCATATTATTCAATTGTTTACGTTTACAAAGAGCTTCTCCGTTTTGGTCGAAATGACATCTGTAAAATTTTTAATTCTTGCCAAATCCGATATTTTAAATCGCATGTCAGCGCCGGTGTCGTCAATACCTTTCGGATACAAATCACGGTGGCTATCAGCAGTATATGATGTCAGTGAAGCATGAACATTTTTCACTCCTGTTGCCGTGATTATTCTTTCAACATTTTTCTCGTCGATGCCGCCTCCTGCCATGATATTGATACGTTCACCGAACAGAGTCTGCATCTCCCGGATTTTGTCAACTCCATCGTAAGCTGTTGGTTTACAACCAGATGTGAGCACTTTATCGAAACCGAGGTCTATCAATGTTTTCATAGCGTCAAGAGGATTGCCGCATGCGTCTATGGCACGATGGAATGTGAATTTCATTTTCCCGCCTGCCGTCATCATCTTTTTTATCGCAGGGACGTCTATATCGCCGTTGGCGTTCAAAGCGCCAATCACCACGCCTTCATATCCAAGGTCTTCCACCAATTTGATGTCCTCGCACATGATAGCGATTTCGTCATCATTATAGATATAATTTCCCGGACGACAACGGATTAAGACGCGGATTGGGAACGGCTTGTGTTTTTCACCGGTTAAAAAAAATTCACTTTTACAATGCAGCAAGGTACCATACGACGGTGTCACGCCGCCCACTTCCAGCGCCTCGCAAAGCTCGGCGCAATCAGCACCACCGGCGATGCCGTTCATTATTGACTGACAACCGTTTGCACAAAGTTCGAATCGGATCATTTTTGTTATTTTTTTTGCAAAGATAATACTTTTTAGACTTTAGACCTTGGACTTTAGCAAAAAAACTAAAATCCAACGTCTAAAGTCCAAGGTCTTTTTACTATTTTTGCACTCTAATTTTAATTGAATGATATATCCTTCGGATTTTGAAAACAAGATAGGCTTCGGACTTATAAGAGAGCGTCTCAACACCTTGTGTATCAGCGATATGGGCAAGGAATTCGTTGACAAAATGTGTTTTTGCACCGATGTTGACGAGATTCGCGCTTACCTTCGCCTGATTCAGGATTTTCTGACATTGATGCAAGACGGGGTGCCTTTTCCTGTGCGTGATTACAACGATTTGCGCGAGGAGTTTCATCATCTCGCCATCGACGGCACCGTCATAAGCCTCGACAGCATGTTCGCGCTTAAACCCACGCTAAACGCGCTGTCATATATTTTCAAATTCTTCAAGTCGGAAGCTTCAGAGAGGGTGCCGTATCTAAAGGCCTTGGCCGAAGGTGTTTCCATTGACAATCATATCTTCACGGAGACAAACCGTCTCATCGACGACAATGGCGAGATTCCCGACAACGCATCACCAGGACTCGCCGAGATACGTGGCGAGATAAGGAGGAAACAGAGCTCCATCGACCACAAGATGCGAAAAATTCTCATCAATGCGAAAAATTCGGGGTGGACTGATAGCACGGCGGAGATGACCATACGCAACGGAAGACCTGTGATTCCTGTGCGAGCCGCCGACAAACGCGCATTGCGCGGATTCATTCACGACGAGTCGGCGACAGGACAAACTGTTTACATAGAGCCGGCGGAAATCTTCGAGACCAACAACGAAATCAAAGAGCTCGAATACGCCGAAAGACGCGAAATCAACAGGATTTTATTGGCTTTCACAAAGATTTTGAGACCCGAAATCCCGAACCTTGTGATGGCATGGCGGCTCCTCGGATTGCTTGATTTCATTCGTGCCAAAGCACTGTTAAGCCGTGAATACAACTGCATCATTCCCGAAATCGTCGACGAGCCTATGTTTGAATGGATTGAGGCGCGGCACCCGCTATTGGAGCAGAAACTGAAAGGACAAGGAAAACATATCACTCCGTTGGATTTGAGGCTTGGTGTTTCTTGTCATTCCGAGCGAAACGATGCAGGGAGAATCCTCGTCATTTCCGGTCCTAACGCCGGTGGCAAGTCCGTGTGCCTCAAGACAATTGGTTTACTTCAGTATATGTTGCAGTGCGGCCTGTCAATTCCTGTGAAAATCGACTCGAAATGCGGCGTGTTTCACGACATGTTCATCGACATCGGCGATGAGCAGTCGCTTGAGAACGACCTCTCGACTTATAGTTCTCACCTTCTAAACATGAAAGCGTTGCTCGAACACGGCAACGAGCGTTCTCTGTTTCTCATCGATGAGTTCGGAACAGGCACCGAGCCGCAGCTCGGAGGTGCGATAGCAGAAGCCATCTTATTGAAAATGAATGAGAAAAAGGCGTTTGGAGTGGTCACGACGCATTATGCCAACCTCAAGTTGCTTGCCGACAACAATCCGGGTATCGTCAACGGCGCCATGCTGTTCGACACCCGTTATCTACAGCCACTTTACGTGATGATGACAGGCAAGCCGGGCAGCTCTTTCGCCTTTGAAATCGCCAGAAAAATCGGATTCCCTAAAGACATTCTCGATGCAGCCGCTAATATCTCCGGAAGGGAACATCTCGACTTCGACAAACAGCTTCAGCAACTCGAAATAGAGAAGAAAGAAGTTCGCAAGAAAGAATACGAGTTGAAAGTAGCCGACAAACTTCTTGATGAAGTCGTCACGAAATACAAGACGCAACTCGCTGATATTGAGAGAAATAAAAACAAACTTTTGAAAGAAGCGAGCAGAGAGGCGCAGGAAATCATCGACAGAGCCAACGCCAAGATTGAAAAAACGATACGTGAAATCAAAGAGGCGCAGGCGGAGAAGGTTCGCACTAAAGAACTTCGCGAGGAACTGAAAGAGACGAGACAAAACCTCGCCAACGAAGAGAGAAACCTCTCGAAAAAACTAAAAACAGAAGATATTGAAGGTGTTGAGAATATTGGCTTTGAAGTCGGCGACACAGTGTGCATCAACGAGTTAGAGGTCATCGGCGAACTCATGGCAATATCCGGCACCGATGTCACCGTACAGTTTGGTGGCGTGAGACTGCGTACAACAGCCGACAAATTGCGCAAAATGAGCAAGGCTCAAGCCAAGAAAGCCGCCAACAACCCGTCGTATCTGCGTAAAAGCATCATGAACGACATCAACGAGAAAGCGCAACACTTCAACCTCACCTTGGACGTGCGCGGTCAAAGAGGCGACGAGGCCATCGACAAAGTGGCGAAATACATCGACGAGGCTAATCTTTTGAGTATCAAAGAAGTGAGCATCCTGCACGGGAAAGGCAACGGCATCTTGCGCAAACTCATCAGAGAATATCTTAACAAGCAGTCATGCGTGCAGTCATTCAACGATGCGAGCCTCGAAACAGGCGGCGCGGGGATTACGAGAGTGACGCTGAAATAGCGTCACCGTCTATGGTTTTCTATAGATTGTTTATAATCTTAGCCAGGCACATATCCGTTTCCGTTGTACGAGAGTCGCTAATAAACTAAAATTATTTTATCACAATTCTTTTCGCCATTCTGTCAACGCCATTATCAACGGCGACGAAATATATCCCTTTCGGGAAAGAACTCAAATCAAGTATTCCGTTAGAAAACCCTTTGTGTTCCAACACCTTTACTCCCGACAAGTTATAGACGACAAGATTATAATTGCGGTTTAATTCCGTTGAAACATTCACAATTCCGTTAGAAGGATTTGGCGAAATCGACAGATTAAATTTCTCGCCGACATAATTCTCATTCACATCTTGATGGTCGAAATTGATATACAAATCATCGACTGCCATCTTATTGGAGCTTGACGAGGCGGCTCCTCTACCACTTCCCTCCCATCTGATCCTGACTTGCACATAATCATTGCCAATATAGTCGTTCAAAGAATATGCGTAATCATTCCATTTCCCCATAGCATCGTCGATTTTAGCGATTTTATGCCATGTTTTCCTATCTGTAGTGACTTCAACAAAAACATTTACATTATACTGCCATATTCCACCAGTCACCCTATACATCTTAAAACCCAGAGAGACGTCCTCGGTGGTCTCGGGAATTGAAAACCATGGCAACTCTATGATTTGCAAAATATTATCTTGAGTATAAGTCTCGGCTTTCAGGCATTTTCTTTGTTTAAACCAGCCAACAATCCAATTCTCATTATAAAGATGCAAATCACCAGCCGTATCATCTTCAAAATCATACAACACGGGTGTTTGCAGCGGTTCTCTCGAAAACACAGAATCCACATTTGAAGCCGGACTTTCCAAGCCGTCAGTATTGACACCTTTTACAAAATAATTATGCCATTCGCCGTCAACGGAATTTTCATCGACGAAAGAATTTTCGGCTGTTTCCGCGATTAACACATTGTCTTTAAACACCTTATACGACTCGGTTTCAGCAGCGTCGTTCCAGCTCAAAAACACATCGCCATTTTTAATCGTTGCGCTGAAATCCTGTGGTGCGAGCCATCCGTTGGCCAATTCCGCCGCGGCTGCGACGACTGCTTTCACGAAGCCCTGCGACAACGCGAAGCAGTTCACACCTGTGCCTATGGTATCGTTTGGTGTATGATAATAAATGTTTTGCGCATAATATTCAATATCGCCGATATAAAGCGCCGGATATTCATGTATATTAAAACTCATGTGGTCGTCGCCGTATGAATCCAGCCATTTTGTATAGCGCAGCGTCGGCATCTCCGGAATGTAGAGATTTGCCACCTTTTGATAATAATCATACAGTTTTTCAGAGATATAAGAATAGCCGGAATACATTGTCACAGGACCATATTCCTTGCCTGGCCAGAAGCCTATCATATCCATATTGAAAACGCCGGTGATATGCATCTCCTCACGGGCGCATTTCTGTGCAAACGGGTAGCTGCCGACCATCCAACGTTCCTCGCCGTTGAACGGGATATAAAGGATAGTGCGTTTGAACTGATACTGACTCAAAATGCGCGCACATTCAAGCACTCCGGCGGTTCCCGAAGCGTTGTCGTCGGCACCGGGGCCGTCAGGGTGGTCGTAATGCGACGAGATGATGATATACTCATCAGGAAACTCCGTTCCGGGCTGAATGGCAATGACATTGCCGGCATCGAGAGTGTCGGTCTCACCTATGGTAGCGGTATGATTGTGGATATATGTCTCCAACCCGATTTCATCAAAGCGGTCGAGGAGATAATTTTGCACTATCAACGCCTCTGGCTGCATCGCATCGCGAACATACTGCTGCATCCAGTAAATCGTGTTGTACAAATTCACAGTATCAACCTGATTTATCATGTCCATGACAGTCGGATTTACCTGAAAAACATCAGGATAAGTTTGGTTTCGGTTACCCTTGTTATCAATAAGTTGGGCATTTAAGATATTTACACAAAGCAAAACCGTGACGACAAATATCGAAAATCTTTTCATATTTATAGGATTAAGTGACTGCAAATATATAAAAAACTTGCAAATGAGCGATTGTTTTCAAACAAATTGATTAAAAAAGCGGGGAATCGATGTGTTTTCGCAAAAATTTGCGGCGACAAATAAAAACAAGCAGTCGTCATTGACTGACAACTGCTTTGTTAAATCGTCGGAGATTTTTTCGCCACACCTTTCCTATCGTAGAGGCTCCGGTCGAAATCACGCCAACCAACTGCCGGCGGCTAAATTCCAAACACTTTCTTAATCTCCGGCATCATATCGAGTTTTTCCCATGCGAAGAACTCGACGTTTTTATATGTCTTGCCGTTTTCCACGAAAGTGTCTTTGTCTGTATAGCACACCTCCACCTTTGCCGCGAACGGGTCGCGGCCGAAATGACCATACGATGCCGTCGGCTCAAATATTGGATTTTTCAAGCCGAAACGTTTCACGATAGCGTATGGACGGAGGTCGAACAGCGATTGCAGTTTCTCGGCGATTTCCGCGTCTGACATCTTTTGGCCGTTGGCGGCTTTCACATGTGCCGTCCCGTAAGTGTTTACATAGAAGCCGACGGGCTGTGCCACGCCGATAGCGTATGCTATCTGCACGAGAGCCTCGTCGCAGACGCCTGCCGCCACGATGTTTTTGGCGATATGACGCGCTGCGTATGCCGCCGAGCGGTCAACCTTCGAGGAGTCTTTCCCGGAGAACGCTCCGCCGCCGTGTGCGCCGCGACCGCCGTAAGTATCGACGATGATTTTACGACCTGTGAGACCGGTGTCGCCGTGAGGTCCGCCGATGACGAACTTGCCAGTCGGGTTGACAAAGAGCTTCATGTCGGCCTTGAAGAGGTTTCTAACTCTTTGAGGCAGAATCTTTTTCACTCTCGGAAGCAAGACAGTGCGGACATCGTGCTCGATTTTTTCGATCATGGCAGCGTCATCGTCCATAAACTCGTCGTGCTGTGTCGAGATGACGATGGTGTCGATGCGCATCGGCTTCCAGTTGTTGCCGTATTCCACCGTGACCTGCGACTTGGCGTCGGGACGGAGATATTTCATACGTTTGCCTTCGCGGCGAATCTTGGCGAGTTCGAACAGGAGAATATGAGACAAAACCATTGTCAACGGCATATATTCCGGAGTCTCCTTGCACGCGTACCCGAACATCATGCCCTGGTCGCCGGCGCCCTGGTCCTCGACACTCTTGCGCTCCACGCCGCGGTTGATGTCCTGCGACTGGCCGTGAATTGCCGACAGCACACCGCACGACTTGCTGTCGAACTGATATTCCGCCTTGGTGTAACCTATCTTTTCGATAACACGGCGCACAGTGTCTTGAATGTCAACATATCCGTTTGACTTAACTTCGCCTGCCACAACGGTGAGACCTGTTGTCACCAATGTCTCGCAGGCAACCTTCGATTCCGGGTCCTGACGAAGCATCTCGTCGAGGACGGCATCCGAAATCTGGTCGGCCACCTTGTCCGGATGACCTTCCGAAACTGATTCTGATGTGAAATAATAACCCATTTTATTTAATTTAATTTATCGGGATTCGCTACCGTGAAGACACGCCCTCACAATATGCAAATCGCAATGCTGTTAATAAATATGGATAATTTGAGATTGTAAAAAGAAACACTGTTTTAGCATTTTTTCTTGTGGTTGCAATCAATCAAATCTGTCCACGTGATTTTCAGCTGCAAAGATACAACTAATTTTTGACATGCAACTGTTTTTACAAAAAAAAATGCAGTTTCACATGATAATCTAAATTCAAAAAACAGAAGAGACGACCACTCCTTGCGCATATAGTGTCGCCGAAGCAGAGGAGAGGGCATTAAGGGCATTAGGGGCATTAGGAGCGTTAAGGGCATTAGGGGCATTAGGGGCGTTAAGGGCGGTAAGGGCGGTAAGGGCGGTAAGGGCATTAAGGGCGGTAAGGGCGTTAAGGGCGGTAAGGGCATTAAGGGCGGTAAGGGCGGTAAGGGCATTAAGGGCGTTAAGGGCGGTAAGGGCGGTAAGGGCGGTAGGGGCGGTAAGGGCATTAAGGGCGGTAAGGGCATTAAGGGCATTAAGGGCATTAAGGGCGGTAAGGGCATTAAGGGCGGTAAGGGCATTAAGGGCGGTAAGGGCATTAAGGGCGTTAAGGCAGGGGTTGTGGAGACGGATTTTCATCCGTCTCTACTCGGCAGGAGAGACGAGGCGCACACTTTAACTGTCTGGCAGCAGTATCACGCCGTTCACTCCGTTCAGCGTCTTGCTACGCTTCATCATAATAAACCGTTTTCCCTGCTTAGTATGATGGACTCCTGTCGT
>OLGV01000218.1_pt1 | contig 25143 bp, 22 predicted proteins | sample 1605761 | NCBI WGS metagenome assembly OLGV01 (sample SAMN03283245) | human gut metagenome | biome: human-associated habitat; material: feces | host: Homo sapiens | place: Peru | collected 2012
CCTCAAGGAGAAAATGCTTCTGTGATTTTGGATTTGAAGGAATCGACGCTGTCGTCAGAAAAGATTTATGAGGCTTGGGCAAAGGTTGAAAATGATAATGCAATCAGCGGATTCCGCCGTACAGGTTCCTGGGCGAAGGACCAATACCTCTATTTTTACGCAGAGTTTTCAAAGTCTATAAAATCTCAAGAGAAAAACGATGAAGGTCTTGTCTATGTCTTTGATTTTGAAAATGATGGCGAACCTCTCCTGATGCGTATCGGCATTTCGGCTGTCGATGTGGAAGGTGCGAAGAAGAACCTTGCATCGGAGATTGTCGATTTCGATTTCGAGGCTTTGGCTGCGAAAACATATACGACATGGAATGAAGAGTTGAACCGCATAAAAGTGAAAAGCGTCAACGAGAAAGATAAAAAAATATTCTACACCGCGCTGTATCATTCATTTATCGTCCCGAATCTGTATTCTGATGTTGACGGACGTTATCGCGCTCATGACTTGCAGGTGCATCAGGCTGTTCGTCCGCGATACACGGTTTTCTCGCAATGGGACACTTTCCGTACCGAAAACCCCCTTCTTGGCATGGTTCAAACAGAGCGGGCTGTGGATATAATCAACACATTCATAGACAATTACGAGACAGGAGGATTGCTTCCTACATGGGAGCTTGCCGCCAATGAGACACATTGCATGATTGGTTATCATTCAATTCCGGTTATTGCCGACGCTTATATCAACGGAATCAAGGGTTTTGATGCCGAAAAAGCTCTTGAAGCAATGGTTGACAGGGCGAACAAGGATATTTTCGGTCTTGAGTTTTACAAAAAATACGGCTATATACCCGCCGATATGGCTGGCGAGTCCGTCTCGACGACGCTTGAATACGCATACGACGATTGGTGTATCGCGAGAATGGCGGAGAAGATGGGCAAAAACGATATCGCTGCCGAGTTTTACAGACGAGCACAGTATTATAAGAATCTCTACGACCCCGAGACGAAATTCTTCCGTGGTCGTAAAAACGGCGGTTTTGTGACACCGTTTGATCCTCGTCAGGTTAATTTCATGCTGACGGAAGCCAACACATGGCAATATAATTTCTTTGTGCCACAAGATGTTAACACTCATATCGATATGATGGGCGGCAAGACGGAGTATGAGAATATGTTGAGCCAGCTGTTTAACACCTCGTCGGGCTTGACGGGGCGTCAGCAAGCCGATATTACGGGAATGATAGGACAGTATGCCCATGGCAACGAGCCCTCTCATCACATGGCGTATCTGTTTAATTTCGTTGGAAAACCTGTTAAGACACAGAGACTTGTCCATAAAATCATGAATGAGCTCTATACTGACAAGCCCGATGGTCTGTGCGGCAACGAGGACTGCGGTCAGATGTCGGCTTGGTATGTGATGAGTGCCATGGGATTTTATCCGGTGACGCCGGCGAGCGGAATGTTCATCATCGGCGCGCCTCATTTCGAGGAGATGACGATAAACTTGGAAAATGGCGGGAAATTCACCGTGATAGCGAAAAATCTCTCAAGGGAAAATAAATATATCGAGTCGGTGAGGTTGAACGGCAAGAAGTTGAAACGCAGTTATTTGTATTGCGAAGAAGTGTTAGAAGGAGGGAAGTTGGAGTTTACTATGACGGATAACCGCAACACTTCGTGGGCTACGGAAGAGGAAGACTGTCCGGTGATGCGTATTGACGAGGACCTGATTGTGACGGCGCCTATTATTAATGTGGATAAATATGTTTTCTACGATTCCTTGGTGGTCAGCATCACGCATCCTGATGAAAACGCCGTGATTTATTATTCTTTTGATACCATTGGGCTGTTATCGGGTTCCATGCGCGGCGCTTCGGAATACGGAGGTCCGTTTGTAATCAAAGCCACTACCGATGTCGGCGCGGTGGCTGTTGTCGGGCGTGGTGCGACTTTGTCGTGTGTGTCGTCGGGGTCGTTCAAGAAAATCGATGCCGGACGCAGTATCAAGATAAAGAATCGATACAGCGACCAGTATGAGGCGGGAGGCGACATCGCCCTCATTGACTTCCAGCGAGGCAGCGACAATTTCCGTGTTGGAATGTGGCAAGGCTACTATGGAGTTGATATCGACGTCACTGTTGATTTAGGTGAGAAAACCGACATCAGCCGTCTTGCCGGAGGCTTCCTGCAAGATCAGAAATCATGGATTTTCATGCCCGCGCAGGTGGAATTTCAAGTCTCAAACGACGGCAAGAATTTCAAATCGCTCGGAGTGGTGAGAAACGAGGTTGAACAAGATACGGAAGATGCTGTTGTTCAAGAGCTTGAAATAAGAAAGAAGGCGCGCGCCCGCTATGTTCGTATGCTTGCTGTCAATCCGGGCCCTTGTCCCGAATGGCATGTCGGAGCAGGGGAGAAATCATGGGTCTTCTGTGATGAAGTCGTAATTGAATAAAAATAACACAAAAATTTTTGACAAAAAGCGTAAAAATTTTAAGTTATAAAAAAAACAACAATATCATAAAATAAGTTTTCGGAATAGAAAAATGGCGCATAACATACAGATAATCAATAAAATAAAAAATATTATAAAATATTTTCAAAAAAATGTTGAAATATCAAAATTAATGTGTACTTTTGCACCCCGAAAACAGATGGTTAAAATATAACAAAAAATGGTAAGTGCGAAACAAATTCGGGATTACGTGGCAACCAAGAAATTCTGGGTTGAGTTCCTTATTATGACATTTGGCATGATTTTGACTGCCATCTGTGTTCATTATTTTTTGGTTCCAAGCAAGCTCATCATCGGTACAATCTCGGGTCTCTCAATCGTTTTGGCGACAGTGTCGGAGTCATTGTTCGGTGTGCATTTGGAGGTGTCAGTGATGATTTTAATCATCAACGCCATTTTGCTTGTCTTGGCATACTTTTTAATAGGGAAAGAGTTCGGTATAAAGACGGTTTACACTGCTTTGATTTTAGGACCTTTCACTGCGTTGTTTGAGAAGTACCTGCCGTATCAAATGGTTGTCACCAAATTATACGGGGAGAAGAGTGCTTTTTACGACGTTGCGACAGGCGGCTGGTCTTCGACGGCGCTTCATGATGGTGTCTCGTCGTTGATGGGCGACCCTTGGTTCGACCTCGTTTGTTTCGTACTCATACTCAGCTTCTCACAGGCCACGCTGTTTAAAATCAATGCTTCGACAGGCGGGCTTGACATTCTCGCGAAGATTGTTAACAAGTATCTGCATTTCGATATCGGGGCGTCTGTAACAGTGGCGGGTACCGCTATCTGCTTGACGGCTTTCGCCATCAACCCGTTCAATATCGTTATAATCGGCCTGATAGGCACATGGATTAACGGTTTGGTCGTCGATTATTTCACAGCCGGTTTGAACAACAGAAAGCGTGTCTGCATTATCAGCCCACAGTACAGGCATATTCAAGACTTCATCATCAATGACCTTCAGCGAGGTGTTACGATGTACGATGTGACCGGTGGTTACAGCAATCAAAAGAAAGTTGAGATTGAAGCCCTTCTCACCAAAGACGAGTTCTCCAAGTTGATGAATCACATCAACGAAAACGACATAAACGCATTCATTACAGCTGGCAATGTCAGCGAGGTTTACGGTCTGTGGGCGAGTAACAAGAAAAAAACAAAGCAAGAGAGAGTAAAGCTTTGATTTTCATAGGATTAAGTTTTAAATGGTTAATTTGGAAACAGCTTCCCTCCCCAGGAAGCTGTTTTTTTATGTAATTTTAATTGGTAATGATTTAAAACAAGCTGCCCTGATCTGCGCCTTTGAAAAGCCCCAGGTGCTTGTAGGCCAATTCGGTGGCGACTCTGCCGCGTGGTGTGCGCATGAGATAGCCTTCTTGAATGAGGAACGGTTCGCAGACTTCCTCTATGGTGCCGGCTTCTTCGCCTACGGCAGTGGCGATAGTATTGACACCGACGGGGCCGCCTTTGAATTTCTCGATGATTGTCAACAAGATACGATTGTCCATGTCGTCGAGTCCGTGCTGATCGACGTTGAGGGCTTGAAGTCCTATTTTTGCTATGTCGATAGAGATGCGTCCGTCGCCTTGTATTTGTGCGAAATCACGGACGCGGCGCAGAAGCAGGTTGGCAATACGCGGGGTGCCGCGGCTTCTTCTTGCAATCTCGGCAGCCGCCTCGTCGTTGATAGGTACTTTGAGAATTGACGCCGAGCGTTTTATGATGTCGGACAATGTTTTCGAGTCATAATATTCGAGACGCATATTGATGCCGAAACGCGAGCGCAGAGGTGCGGTGAGCAGTCCGGAGCGTGTGGTGGCGCCTATCAGTGTGAAAGGGTTGAGAGCTATCTGTACACTACGTGCGTTTGGCCCGGTTTCAATCATGATGTCAATGCGAAAATCCTCCATGGCGGAGTAGAGATACTCCTCCACGACAGGACTCAAGCGATGAATCTCGTCGATAAACAACACGTCGTTTTTCTCAAGGCTCGTCAACAATCCGGCAAGGTTCCCTGGCTTGTCGAGCACAGGCCCCGATGTCATTTTCATGTTCACGCCAAGCTCGTTTGCAATGATGTGTGACAATGTGGTCTTTCCCAATCCGGGAGGCCCGTGCAGCAACACATGGTCAAGCGACTCGCCGCGCCGGGCAGCCGCCTGTACAAAAACCCTGAGATTTGCCACAACCTGCTCCTGCCCGGCGAAACTGACGAAAGCGTCAGGTCTTAAAACCTGCTCGATTTCTTTTTCATCATGGCTCATCATAGTGCCGTATGCGTCGAGATTTTCATTCATAACTAAAAATTATTCACAAAATTACAAAAAATCGCATACTAATTTGAAAAGTTTTGCGTAATTTTACAAAAAATTTTGTGTTTTGAAAAAGAAGGTTTTGTTTGTTGTCATAATATGCTTGTTATCAATAAGTTGCATTGCCCAGAACGGTGTTCTGATTTTAAATCAGAGTTCTAAAATTGACACTTTGATAATGAAACAGCGTCAAATACATGCGAATGACAGCACTATTGACGGCTTTAGAGTGCAGATTTTCATGGAACTTGGCAATGACGCCTTGCGACATGCCGACAGCGTGAAAATGACGTTTGTCGAGAAATATCCTGAAGTTCCAATTTATCTGATATTCGGACAACCCTATTATCGTTTGCGTATCGGTGATTTCCGCACTCGCTTGGAGGCGGAAAATATGTATCAAAGAGTGAAAAAGGTTTATAAAAACGCCTTTGTTACCGCCGACAGAATTAATTTGCCCTATATCGCACTGTGCTCAAGCGATGTTAGTTGGGATGCTGTTCAACTTGACGAGACGAAAGACGGGCTTCTTGTTGATGATGATTTTTATGTTATTGATACTCTGTTGCTTGATAGTCTAATCTATAATGATTCTATCAGTAATCTTAACAAAAATATTTTCTATGATGAATAAAATCAGGAATTATGGAAAACGATGATTTGAAGAAACAAATAGACGAGCTTTTCAGACTTTTCAAAAAGGTGATGGATAAATATCCGACAGATGAAGTGCCTGGCATGGACAGGGCGCAATTAGAGCAACTGAAAGCGTATCTCACTCAATATGACTCGATTAAGGATCAGTTTTCGGTTGAGATGTTTGGCATGATGGACAATGAAATGGCAAAACGTGTTATCTCATTGTTGACAAATAAACTCAGGGAGCAACTTGGTGAAGATGCCGATATTGATGAAAAACCGGACAGCCATATTAAAGATGTGGAAGTAAAAGAGAAGGCTTTCGAGTCGCTGCAGACAGGCGAGAACTATCAGTCGCTAATTGACGCGATTGACGCACAGCTGAAAAATCCCGACCTGACAGATGACGAGATGGATAGCTTGCTTGATAAACGTCAGAGGTTGATGAAATATAATAGATAACTTATAATAGATAATAGATATGAGAAAGAGTTTTTTGATTTTGTCAATATTAGTGTCGCTTTCGTTCATGGCAAAGGCGCAATTGATAAAAGACCGCACTAATGGCTTGATTACCGTTGGTTTTGATTTATATACAGATATCAACACCGGCAGTGGTTATGAGAATTTCGACCTGCGTACTATAAATCAAGGCTTTGGTACATATATGACCTACAATTTCCCGATGGGCGACTCTAAACACACGGTGTCGCTTGGCGCAGGTTTTTCGAGTCATAATTATTTTATGAAAAATGCCTGGTTGTCAGAGCCTTATAATCATAGTATAACCTTTGTTGAGAATGCTGCGGTGAAGAAAAGCAAGATAAATATCAACTATTTCGACATTCCAATAGAGTTGAATTTTCGTATAGCTGACAAATTCAAGATTTCATTTGGCGCCAAGGGCAGTTTCTTGTTGGGCGGCAAGTCGAAGGTTGTTGGCAATATCTATGGCGACGGTCATAAATGGGAGATAAAATACAACGAGGTCAATGCTTTGGAAAGTGTAGTGTATGGTCTTTTCGCAAGAGTTGGTTACAGATGCGTGAATTTGTATGTGGGATACCAAGTTCGCAGTTCTTTCAAGCAGGACAGAGGTCCCGAGATACTGCCATTCTCGATAGGTATCGGCATCAGGGCTTATTAGAATAAGATAAAGTAATAAATTAGTATAACTGTCACGAATCCCATGGCGAAGCCCGCAAGTATTTGGGCGTTGCTATGGGATTGGAGTTTTAATCGGGCTGACGCGACTATGCCTGAAACGATGATACTACCAATAAAATAAGGCAGATACATGCTGATTGACATCATTGTCATGATAAAGAGACATACGGTGAAGCAGCCCCAGCCGAGTGCGTGAAGGCTGATTTTCCAGAAAAAAGTTGTAATAAAAGCCAAGACTGTCACAACGATAGTCGCTGTGAGATAAAAATTGAAGACGGATAACAGTTGAATTTTATTGAAAAACCGTAGTGTTCCGTAAAGAAACAATATCATTATGAAAAGCGGGCCCAGTCGGTCGTCTTTGTCTTCCATCTCGATAGAGTCGATGATGTGCCATTTTTTCATTATCACGATTATTAAAGCGGGCAAAATACATGTCATTGACAATGTGACAGTTAGAAATATCGCATCGTTGTTTGAGATGAAGCGTGTAAGACCGGAGAGCGATAAGATTATCATCATCCACGTCGGGTGGAAGATGGGGTGTCCTAATATAGAGATGATTTTTGCTGTCTTCATATCACTTTGCGGAGGCGGGCGACAGGGATGTCCAGTTGCTCGCGGTATTTCGCGACGGTGCGGCGCGCTATGGTATAGCCTTTTTCTTTCAAAATCGCTGTTAACTCGTCATCAGTCAAAGGATTGGATTTGTCTTCGTTTTCCACGCTTTCGCGGACGATTTTCTTGACTTCGCGGGTTGAGACCTCTTCGCCTTCATCGTTGAGGAGTCCTTCGCTGAAGAAGTATTTGAGCTGGAAAGTGCCGTAGGCTGTCTGGACATACTTGCTGTTGGCGACACGGGAAATGGTGGAGACATCAAGACCGACGATGTCGGATATGTCTTTGAGAATCATTGGCTTGAGTTTGCCTTCGTCGCCGGTGAGGAAAAAGTCCTTTTGATATTCCATGATAGCGTTCATGGTGACATAAAGGGTGTTTTGGCGTTGTTTGATGGCATCGATAAACCAGTTCGCCGAGTCTATTTTGTTTTTGATGAAGCTTACGGCTTCGCGTTTGTCGGCGCTGTCTTTGCCCGAGGAATACTCTTTCAGCATGTTCAGGAAGTCTTTGCTGACATGGAGGTCGGGTGTGTTCCGGTTGTTAAGTTGTAGTTCCAGTTCGCCGTCATTGTTTAATACGGTGAAATCAGGTATTATATAGTTGTTGTTTGGGCTGGCCGAGCCCGTTGAGCCGCCTGGTTTGGGGTTGAGAGCCAAAACGATGTCGAGCGCTTTTTTGAAATCTTCTTCCGACATGCCAGAGCGCGAGACGATTTTGTCGTAGTGTTTTTTTGTAAACTCATCGAAGTGGTTTTGTATGATAGACAGTGCGTTCGCATAGTCTTTGTCGGGGTTTTCGCGTTTAAGTCGGCGCAGTTGTATGAGCAGGCATTCTTGAAGATTCGACGCGCCTATGCCAGCAGGGTCGAAGTCTTGTATGATTTCAAGCACTTCGCGTACTTCGTCTTCTGTGACATCGAGATTTTGTGTGAACAAGAGGTCGTCGGCTATGCCGGAGATGGGGCGTGACAGGTATCCGGCATCGTCGAGGTTGCCGATGATATACGTTCCAATTTTCCGTTTTTTCTCGTCGAGTTTGCGAAATCCCAATTGTTCCATGAGTGTGTCCTGGAACGTGGTCTCATTAGTTATCGGGGCATCGTAGTGCTTGTCGTCGGGACTGTTGTTGTTGGCGACATATTTATATGCTGCGTCGTCTTCGTCGTCGTCTTTCAGATAATCGTCGAAATCGTCGAGCGGGTCATAATGGCTGTCATCGTTTTGTTCATCATCAAAGGTGTCGATGTCGTCATTTTCATTGATGCTGTCCCCATTGATATCGTATTCATAATCAGGGTTTTCGCCTTCTTCGAGGGCGGGGTTCTGCATGATTTCCTCTTTGATGCGCGTGCCCAGCTCCATTGTCGGAATCTGCAGCAGTTTCATGATAAGAATCTGCTGTGGCGACAGTTTCTGGAGTAGCTTCTGGGTTTGCGTCAAACGTTGTTGGCTCATGACAAATAATCATTATCCGTCATTTCGAGCGTAACGAAGTGAAGTCGGGAAATCTATGTTGACACAATGAGATTTTTCCATTCCGCTCCGTTCCAGTCGAAATGACGACATTGTTAATACAAGCAATTCTTTGGAGTTCTTGGGAACGGAATGACATCGCGGATATTGCTCATTCCGGTCACGAATAGGAGCAGACGCTCGAAGCCGAGTCCGAAGCCTGAATGTGGCACGGAGCCGAAGCGTCGCGAGTCGAGGTACCAATCCATGGATTCTTCAGGAATGCCTGCTTCGTTCATGCGTGTCAGGAGTTTGTTAATGTCCGTCTCGCGTTCCGAGCCGCCGATAATCTCGCCTATGCCGGGGAAGAGCACGTCCATGGCGCGGACGGTCTTGCCGTCGTCGTTCTGTTTCATGTAGAACGCCTTGATTTCCATCGGGTAGTCGGTGAGAACGACAGGCTTCTTGAAGTGTTTCTCCACGAGATAGCGCTCGTGCTCCGACTGGAGGTCCACGCCCCAGCCGGTGATAGGATACTGGAACTTGCCTTTCTTGTTATAGTTGCAGTTCTTGAGGATGTCGATAGCCTCGGTGTATGTGAGGATTTGGAAGGGGTGTTCAAGCACGAAATGAAGTTTTTCCAGGAGCTCCATCGATTTCTCCTCTTCTTTTTTGTTTTTTTCTTCTTCTTGGAGACGTTTGCTGAGGAAGAGAAGGTCGTCCATGCAATTGTCCAAGGCATACTGAATCAAATACTTGAGCATCTCTTCCGCTATTTCCATGTTGTCGCGGATGTCATAGAATGCCATCTCGGGTTCAATCATCCAGAACTCTGCGAGGTGACGTGTCGTATTAGAGTTCTCGGCGCGGAAAGTAGGACCGAAGGTATAAATCTTCGATAACGCGATGGCTGCTAATTCGCCTTCGAGCTGACCGGAAACGGTGAGGTTTGTCGATTTTCCGAAGAAATCCTGGCCATAGTCGATATTCCCGTCTTCGGTCTTGGGCATATTGTTGAGGTCAAGGGTTGTCACCTGGAACATCTCTCCCGCACCTTCGGCGTCAGATGCTGTGATGAGCGGGGTGTGAATGTTATAGAATCCCTTGGTGTTGAAGAAGTTATGTATAGCGAACACCATGGCGTGACGGATACGAAACACCGCTCCGAAGGTGTTGGTGCGGAAACGCAGATGTGAGATGTCGCGGAGAAACTCCAACGAGTGTTTCTTGGGCTGAAGCGGATATTCGTCCGGGTTGGCAGGTCCAAGCAACTCTATGCTGCTGACAGCGAGCTCCACGTTTTGACCGCTACCGGCTGACTTCACGAGCTTGCCGTTGGCTGAAACCGATGCCCCTGTATGCATGAGAGCGAGGCTCTCCTCCGCAATTTTCTCCAAATCGATGACTAATTGCAGGTTGTTGATAGTTGAACCGTCGTTCAAGGCGATGAAAGCGACGTTTTTGCTGCCACGTTTGTTGCGTACCCAGCCTTTTACATTTATCTCATTATCAAGCTCTTGCATTGCGAGAGCGACTTTAATCTCTGTGCGTTTCACGATTTTTATCTTTTTAAATTTCAAATCACAAAATTACAAAATTTTGCTGAATTATCATATATTATTTTTATATTTGCAAAAAAAATATGAGATGAGCGAAAGCTTTGACATAAGAAAATGGCTTGAGAATCCTGAAGAGTTTTTAGTAATCAGCGGACCGTGCAGTGTGGAGAGCAGAGAGCAGCTTCTTCAGACGGCGGAGGAATTGAGTAAGATAAAGGAAGTCAAGGTGTTGCGTGGTGGCATTTGGAAACCGCGAACACGTCCTGACGTGTTCGCGGGTGTTGGAGAGGAAGGCTTGCGGTGGATGCGAGAAGCCAAGGAGCAATGCGGTATCCTTACGATGACGGAGGTGGCAGTGCCGGAACATGTGGAGCTCGCCTTGCGTTACGACATCGACATCTTGTGGCTCGGCGCACGTACCGTGACAAACCCGTTCTCGGTTCAGGAACTCGCCAACAGCCTGAAAGGATGCGACATGCCTGTTTTCGTGAAGAATCCGATAGCCCCCGACTTGAAATTGTGGCTCGGCGCGTTTGAGAGATTGAATGGCGCCGGATTGAAGTGTCTCGGGGCCATTCATCGTGGTTTCTCATCTGCTGAAGAAACACCATACAGAAATGCGCCGGTATGGAAAATCCCTGTGGAACTTAAACGCTTGCGCCCTGATATTCATATAATTACAGACGTAAGCCATATTTGTGGATGTCGCGAATTGCTACATGAAACGGCACAAATGGCTATTGATTTCGGCACAAACGGACTCATGATTGAATCGCACCGCGACCCTGACAACGCCCTTACCGATGCGAACCAGCAAATAAAACCGGAGAGTTTGAGAAATATTCTCAACAAATTGATTGTCAAGAAAATAAATGCCGACACCGATGAAGTGACATTGAGAAATCTACGTAAGGAAATCGACGATATCGATGAGGAACTACTGAATCTCATTGCGAAAAGAATGAATGTTTCGGAAGAAATCGGCGAGTTTAAGAAGAAACACGACGTGACGGTACTTCAGATGGGGCGTTGGAAACAAGTTCTGGAACGTAATATTAATAAAGGTGCCAAGCTCGGTCTTAACGAAGAATCGGTGAAAGAAATTTTCGAAATCATTCACAAGGATTCTATCGACAGACAGTTGTAAATTCAGAAACGGTAAAACAGGACGACTTCCAACACATCGTTGAAGGCGCCGTGTTTGCCGAAGCGCATGGAGTTTTCGTTGCTCAAGTTGCCGTTATACACCGAAGTGATGGAGTTTATCGAACGTAAAGCCATCTCGTATTTCTCTTTTATTGTGAATTTTATACCGATGAGACTGCTGAATGACAGGCGTTTCCAATAATTCGGTATTCCGCCAGAGGAGCCATTGATGCTTTCTTTATGACGGGCGAGAGCGTCGAGGCTCGCTCCAAGCTCAAAAGACAGCCATTTGCATGAATGTCCATTGATATTCAGTGCATTAAGGTTTGCCGACACAAGAATCGGAAGCTCAATATAATCCAATTTCAACGAAAACGGATCGTCGTGGACGAAGTTGTCGGCATCAGAATGAGAGCCTTTTTGGATATATTTCAGCTCCATTTGTATTGAAAAAGTGTTGTTTAACGGCAATCCGACGAATGCACCGGCTGTAAATCCCATTTTATCCCAGCCGGCACGATGGTCGCCATCCACCTGTGATGTGACGCCGCCAAGGGCGACACCTCCGTAAAAAGCCTGGGATTTTGCGGCTACACACAAAAGAAGCAGAAGCAGCAATGTCAATAATTTCATGTCATTGCGATTGGTTGAGAGAAACGGGGAAATCTTTTGTAAAAGAATGTTCCGATGCGATTGCAAACCGGAAAATTCCTCGCATCGTCTCGTCTCGCTTGAAATGCCAACTATGTTTGTTTTCATATTTCACGTTTTATGCAGTAATACAATAAGGTTTTCAAAGCGTTTTTTGCGTCGGAGTCGTTGATTTTTTTCAACTGGTTTTCAGCTTGTTGGGTGAAGAAATTCATTTTTTCCGCACAATATTCGAGGCCGTTTTTCTCGTTGACTTTTCTGATGATGCTGTCGATGGTGCTTTTTTTCTTTCCCCAGAGGCGTATCTTGTTGATTATCAGAGTTTTTTCTATGGCCGAGCTTTCTTTCAGAAGATAAATAAGCGGCAGGGTCATTTTATGTTCTTTGATGTCATTGCCATAGCCTTTGCCAGAATGGTTATTCGATTGATAATCAAAGATGTCGTCTCGAATTTGGAATGCTGTACCCGCATTTATGCCGAATTTTCGCATAGTTGTTATTTCTTCTGGAGACGCACCGGACGACACTGCGCCGATGGCGCAACAGGAGGCAATCATCGAAGCGGTTTTTTTCTCTATGATTTGATAATAATCCTCTTCGGAGATGTCGAATTTAGTGGCTTTTTCAAGTTGGAAAATCTCGCCTTCGCTCATGTTTTTCACTGTTTCCGAAATCATGTCAAGCATGTGGTATTCATGTTTGTCGAGTGCTATCATCATGCCTTTGGAAAGGAGGTAGTCGCCGGCGAGGACGGCGATTTTGTTTTTGTACATCGCGTTGATGGAGGCGAAGCCACGACGTTCGGAGGCATCGTCAACCACGTCGTCGTGAATGAGTGTCGCTGAATGCAGCAGCTCGATGAAGGTGGCGGCTCGATAAGTGCTCTCGTTGATTTCGCCGAAGCATTTGGCGGAAAGGAAAACAAAGAGTGGACGCAGTTGCTTCCCCTTGTGTTTCAAAGTATAGCGTCCAATCTTATCCAACAAGAGATTGTCGGAATGCAAAGCATCCTTGTAAAAGTCCTCGAACCGCGAAAGCTCGACGGAAACCGTTGATTTTATATCTTCGAGAGGCGTCATTTCTAATTAAAACGCAAAATTAATTAAAAATTTTGTTATTTGAATAAAAATTTATAATTTTGAAAATTGAAATAATTTAGAAAAAATTTTATAAATAATTGAATATCAACTAAATAAATTTTAATATGAAAAAAGACACAAAGGTTTTTAACCTTATCCGCAAGGAAAAACAGCGCCAGATGGGCGGCATAGAACTTATCGCTTCTGAAAACTTCGTCAGCGACCAGGTGTTGAAAGCCATGGGTTCGGTTATGACGAACAAATACGCTGAAGGCTATCCGGGCAAACGTTATTATGGCGGTTGCCAGATTGTTGACCAGACAGAGCAGATTGCTATCGACCGCGCCGGCGAGCTTTTCCAGGCAAAATTCGTGAACGTGCAGCCACATTCGGGTGCGCAAGCCAACATGGCGGTGCTTCTCGCTTGCTTGAAGCCAGGCGACACATTCATGGGTCTCGACCTTTCACACGGCGGACACCTTTCACACGGCTCGCCGGTCAACTCATCGGGAATACTTTACAACCCGGTGGCTTACGAAGTGAGCAAGGAGACTGGCATGGTCGATTACGACGACATGGAGAAGAAAGTCGCCCAGTACAAGCCGAAACTCATCATCGCAGGTGCTTCGGCATATTCACGCGACTGGGATTATGCGCGTATGCGTAAGGCTGCCGATTCTGTCGGTGCCATCTTGATGGCCGATATTTCACATCCGGCAGGTCTCATCGCTCGCGGCATTCTCAACGACCCTCTCGAATATTGCCACATTGTGACAACTACAACGCACAAAACCCTTCGCGGACCACGCGGCGGTATGATTATGATGCGTGAAGACTTCCCTAATCCATGGGGATTGACAACACCAAAGGGAGAGGTCAAGATGATGTCGGCATTACTTAACAGCGCGGTGTTCCCTGGTGTGCAGGGCGGACCGCTTGAGCATGTCATCGCGTCAAAGGCAGTCGCTTTCGGCGAGGCATTGTCAGACGAGTACTTCGACTATATCCTCCAGGTGAAGAAAAATGCAGCGGCAATGGCAAAGGCATTCAGCGACAGAGGTTACAATATCATCAGCGGCGGCACAGACAACCATTTGATGCTCATCGACCTTCGCTCGAAATTCCCGGAGATTACCGGTAAGATGGTTGAAAATACATTGGTTCAGGCTGACATCACGGTCAACAAGAACATGGTTCCGTTCGACAGCCGCTCGCCATTCCAGACTTCAGGCCTCCGTGTCGGTACTCCGGCTATCACAACACGTGGATTGAAAGAGGATATGATGGAGCCAATCGTTGACATGATTGACGATGTCATCAGCCACATCGACGATGCCAAGATGCTCGAAGCCGTGAGAGAAAAGGTTAATGCAATGATGGCAGAATATCCTCTCTTCGCTTGGTAAATAGCCGTTAGCTATTAGCCAATAGTTGTTAGTTGTTAGCCATTGGTTGTTAGCCGTTAACTATTAGCCAATAGTTGTTAGTTGTTAGCCATTGGTTGTTAGCCGTTAGTTATTAGCCAATAGTTGTTAGCCGTTAGTTATTAGCCAATAGTTGTTAGTCGTTAGTTATTAGCCAATAGTTGTTAGTCGTTAGTCGTTAGCAAATTTGCTAATGGCTAACGGCTAATAGTTTATAATGAAATAACCTCGTCCACTTTGATGTCAGTTGGCTCTGTAGGAACTTCGTCCACGAGTTGGAAGTCGAAGCAGATACCGATGCGCTTGACGTTCAGATGTTTACAGAGGAAGCGATCGTAATATCCACGTCCGCGTCCGATGCGGTTGCCGTTTTTATCGAATGCCACGCCAGGGACAACAATGAGGTCGTAATCGCCGGTGTATGGTTCGTTTTGAGGTTCGAGAATGTTGAAATCGCCGACGGCAAAGCCAGTATTTTCGGCAAGTTCCACCGGTATGATATCGTTGCCTGCAACCGTTGGAAGGACGATTTGCTTTTTATGACGCCATTTGTCGAGAAAAGTCTCGGTCTGCACCTCATCTGGCAAAGCACTGTAAATCATCACGGTATGCGCTTTCTGAAAAGCGGGGTGTTGTTCTAATTTCGACAAAATAACAGCAGATTGCTCAAGAAGTTGCTCTTTGGTATGCTGTTTCTTGAGCAGCTTTATTCGAGCTCGTAAATCTTTTTTGTCCATGATACTACTTATTCGTCATTTCGAAAGGAGAAATCCTATGTTATCTAAACCAATTGGTGAGATTGCCTCTCAACAAAAGATAATAGACTGCGATTCCGACCCAGCTTGTGAGCACCACCAAAATACTTATGGCGATTTTGCTGAAGATGTTTATCGGTTGGCTGAGAATCTCCAAGACTGCCGCGACACCGAGGATGACACCGACTACATAGATAATTGTTGCTGCCATAATTATAAAATTTTTCGCAAAGTTACAAAATATTCATAAATCACGGCATTTTAAGAAAAATTATTATCTTTGCAAAAAGTTTTAATTATGAAAGGATTATTCAGATTTATTATTGTCCTCGCCATTTTGGCGATAGTGATGAAACTCACGGTGCCGACTTCTGAAAAGCACAAGGAGGTAGCAAGTGAAAGACTGTCGGAATTGATTTTCGAGAAGGTTTCGACTATCGAAGGCGCAAAAGAGATTATTGAAAGCAACAACATTGACACACAGTTGTTTATCAGACTTGCTTTGACACAGCTCAAGATGAAGGATTATTTTGTGTGCAATGCCGGATTTGTCACATACGACAACCAAGATTACATGCTCACCTTGGGGCTATTCGGCCATGTTTTTGTGATGACCGACTACATCGACAAGATTCAGAAGGCGATGGAGAAATTTGAGGAGTATAAAGAGAAGTTTGAATAAAGAATGTTGTTTTTATAGAGATAGAGACTGTCTGTTGACAGTCGCTACTTATTTTGTGCTCAATAATCTCATTGTACAACCGCCAATGTTGTTTTCGACAATTTTGGTTACGACTGTACTTTCAAGATATATCATATAACAATGGTGCAAACTCAAGATCATATCTTGCAGATGTTGGTCTTGTTCCATATCAATGATGTTAAGACCAACTGATTTGCATTTGTCTTTGGAAATATGTCTGCTATGGACTTTTGTTGTTGTATTGTTGTTAAAGGCTTTAAGAATATTCTTTCTAGTATTTTTGTCTGGAAAATTCTTTGATAGAATATCATCTGCAAGGTCATCGGATAACTCAGTGGCTTGTTCGCATGTGACCAGGAATGTTGGGTTGTATTTTGAGAAGATCACTTGCCACAGACCTAGAGCATGAGGGTTGTGCTGGATGTCTTCTTTTGCTTTTTCAAATTCTTTTAATACCGATTGGCAAGCAACACCGCCGATTTGAGGATCAAAAGGACCCAAACAGGATTGTCGGCCCATCATGATTTCTTTGCAGGAGACTGCAATCATTGAGCCTGCGGACATCGCCATTTGTGGAATAATGGCTCTGATGTCGCCATTAAAAATAGAATGTAGGTAATCAATGATTTTTTCGGTCACTGCAATGTCGCCGCCAGGAGTATGCAATATCAAATCGACTCCTTTGGATTTGTCCAATTTATAAACGGCTTCCATAAAGGCATTTATATCTTTATCGTTTATGGAAACATCTGCCGCTGTTGGCTTTTGCATCCAACCAGAATAATACGTGATGACATTTCTGCTTGTGCATTTCGAAATCTCATCAAGGTATTTTTGCTTTTCTTTTACTAAAAACGGTATTCTGTCCGACTCGTTATTTCTTTGAAAATTATTAAAGATTTCACTCCAACTTGGCATGGTTATTTATTATTAATAAGTTATTTTAGAATTCCACTTACAGTGACTTCGTTATCATCATAAATGGAATACTGCTCGTAATAATCACCTTTTTTGTTCCATGTTTGGTTAAAAATGGGATTGTTTTGATATCCGTTCATGATCATATCGTAGTCTTTTTTTAAATTTTCGTGGTTGTTCATTTTATGAAGTATTTACGTTGCAAAGATAAATAAAAAAACTATACAAGCGACCTTTACTTTGCAATTTTGCGGCATTTTGCCTTGCAAATTTGCGAAAATTCCTTAAAACTCTTTGTATATGGAAAAATTGAAAAATTTATGATTTTTTTGAAAAATTTGGGAATTTTCTTTTTGTATCAAAAATAATTGTAATTTTACAGCCGATTTATGGGGAAGGGTACATTATGCCTCACGTGAATATAAAAATGTCTGTTTTATAAAAGTATAGTGATGAAAAAAATCTTTGTTTTTATATTAGTATTATTGTTGATTGCAACAGCAATGGTAATTACATGTCCATGGAAAGTTGCACATAAAACAAAGATAAGTGAAAAATTGAGTGAAGTATTTGACGAAGAACTAAAGTCTAATGTTGTAAATGATGATGAGTTGATCTATGCGGCTATTGGATCTGCTATTGGTTCGAAATTTATAAGTGTAATAGTTGATCAAAATTTAAAAGTTGAGAGTTATTATGTGTGTAGCATAGGAAAAATGACATTAGATGGTCAAACATATCCAGTATCATTAGGATTGTTTAATCATGTGTTTTTATTAAATGATTTTGAAGATTTTGAAAATGTAAAGAAAGTTTTAAGAAATAAATAAACAATTATTATCTAAATTATTGCTGTCCGGTAAAACTCAAAAGAGCATAAAAATCCACCCCGAAGCCCAGTAAAATAGGACTTCAGGGTTTATTTTTTCAAAAGTAAGCCCCCCTAATCGAAAAGACTTGGTTCTGGTGGTGCTTTTTGCATCTCCTTTGCAAGGAAATCATTCCAGGTTTTCTCGGGATTTTCCATGAATGCGATAAAATCGACGTAGTACATAAGCATAAGTCGTACCATGGTAACAACTTGCGAGAATGCACAGTGTCGCTTGATGCTTCTCGACAAAACTGTTATCAGCAGATTGGCTATCAGAACTACCCAAGTCTGTATCTGTATGGCGTTGACGCTGTCCCCATAGAAGAAATGGAGCGGGAAGTTCTGTTTCAGCTGTTTGTACAACGACTCGATAGCCCACCTTAGGCGGTAGTTGGAAGAACTGAAGGATAAATACAATAAATAATCGCAGGATTTATTCGACAAAAGCTGCAAATTTGTCTGCTTGTTCTTTCAACTGAGCTTTTTGCTCCTCTGTGAGGACGAATTCGCCTTTTGTCCAGGCTTCGAGGCCGAGGGCGATACCTGTTTGAGGTTCTTTCATCACATCCATTTTAATGAATTCGAGAAGCTCATTGAGTTTCTTGCGGCATGACATTGTCTGGTTTTTGCCACCAGCACCGCATGCTGTCACTTTTTTGCCAACAACGGCTGACGGATTTGCGAAGTTGCTGATATCCATCGGGCGTGAGAGCCAGTCGAGAAGGTTTTTGAGCAGTCCCGGGTAGCTGAAGTTATATTCCGGAGTGAAAATCCAGATACCGTCGGCTGCAAGCACTTCCTTGCGGACACGCTTCACGGTTTCAGGTGTTGCAGCCTCCAAATCCTGATTCATGAGAGGCAAATCTTCAAATTCAAGATATTTAATATTGAAGCGGTCGGCGAGCATATTTTCGGCAAGTTTAGCTAATTGTCTGTTGAATGACTGTTTTCTTAAAGAGCCGATGATAAAGAGGATAGTTTTCATGGTGCAAAATATTTAAGTGTTTATCTGAGGCAAAGGTAAGAATTATTTTGATTATCGGAATTGTTTTGTGATAAAACTATTGTGCATGTTTTTAATTGATTTCATTGCATTAATGAACAAAATTGAAAATATTGGGAATTATATATTGAAAATATTAGGAATTTTTTGTTGAAAAATTTGTAATTTTGCAAATGAAAATTTAGGATTAACAATTTGTTTTTCATAAAGGGGCAAGGCATGCCTTATGCCAATTGGATGTAATAAAATATTGTTTAACAAAAACCGATTTTTATGAATTACAAAAATCATGTTTCATTGCGGATGCCCAAATGGGATTATACATGGGCAGGGGTTTATTTCATAACGACATGTACAAAGGATAGATGTTGTTATTTTGGTAATGTTGTTAATGGTGAGATGAATTTGACGAATTCAGGTGCGATTGCCGATGTTTTATGGCATGAGATACCGAATCATTCGGAAAATATTGATTTAGGACCGTTTATTGTGATGCCGAACCACATTCATGGTGTTTTGATTTTGAAAAATGCCAAGGATGCGGTGATTAATTATGAAGAAAGGAAAGATGTTGTTATGAAAAGGTTTCAAAATCCTGGTAAAAACAGCATCTCATCGATTGTAGGAGGTTACAAGGCATCGGTGACGAAACATCTTCACAGAATGGGAATCCCATTTGCATGGCAATCGGGATTTTATGATGAGATAATCAGAGATGTTAATGCATATTGCAATGTGAAAAGGTATATTGAGAATAATCCGAAGAATTGGAAAGGGGATGATTATCATACATGACAATCCGTAGGGCATAAGGCAAAGGGACAAGGCATGCCTTGTCCCAACGGGTTGTGATATTTGGGATATCCTGTAGGGCAAAAGGCATGCTTTTTGCCCTACAGGATGAATGGATTTTTATATAAATGGATTGATATTACAACCCGTAGGGGATAGGGTGTGTCCTATCCCAACAGGATGAGATGGGTTTTGTTTATTTGGGCGAACGCATGCGTTCGCCTATGGAAAAATTGAAAATCTTGGGAATTTTTTTGGTAAAAAACTTGGGATTTTTCTTGCCGTATCGGAAAAATCAGTAATGGTAGCATAAAAATAGCAGTCCTACACCATACCTTAACATTTTTTGTAAAACCTATCCAAATCCCATTTCATAGGATTGTTTTGGATATATTCGGCAATGCGGTTCATTTCCATTTGATTACGGATGATATGGTCATGATAACGCGATTGCCATGCAAACGGAATATCGTGTTCGATGGCGTATTTCGTGACGGCGGATTTGATGCCACGTACCACCGACGACAAATTCCCCGATTGCGGTCCAAACCGTAGGGACGCACCGCGTGCGTCCGTTGCACCATTTGCGGACGCATTCGATGCGTCCCTACACGCGGACGCATTCGATGCGTCCCTACACGCGGACACATTCGATGCGTCCCTACGGGGGACAACACGATTATAAACAACAATCAAATGTACGTGGTTGGGCATAACCACAAACATTGGGATTTCCACGTCATTTTGACGAATGACCGCCGTCTGTTCAATTTGCGTTTGCACCCATTGCCCGATTTCCGACAATTCCATCCGACCATCAACCACATCGCCAAAATACAATTCCCGATTTTTCGTGCAAAACGTCACGAAATAATTCGCGCCACTGTAATCGTGCCATGTGGCACGCGGCGATTTTCGTTGTGGCAAATTGCAGGGCATTGACAATCAATTTTTCTGCAAAGATATTGATTTTTCGAAACAAATCAGTTCGATAAACGATAAATTTGCGGTTTTTAACCCCAATCGGTCATTAGAAGTGAAATAATTTGTGGCCAAATCTGTAATACGTTGACAATGAGTTGTTTATAAAACCTATTTTCTAATGGCGGTCATTAGAAATTTCTATTAGCAAAAGGCTTATAATCAAGTAGTTACAAAGTCAACCACAAAAATGGCCGTACTAATGACCGATTTGGGATAAATTATTAATCACCACAAAAATACAAAAAAATAAAAAAAACCGACGCATCTTTTTATCGACGCGTCGGTTTTTATTATTCAGATAACGCATGCGTTATCCCTACGGGAAATTATTTCCCTTCGCTCAATTTCTTATACCCTTCATATCTGAGTTTGGCGAACTGCTCGGTCTTGGCGAACAGCTCTTTTGCCTCTTCCGGGAAGGTCTTGAGAAGTGAGTTGTAACGGACTTCGCCCATGATGAAGTTCTGGAACTTGCTCCAGTCAGGCTCTTTCGAGTCGAGGTGGAAACCGTTCTGACCTGCCTCTTCCTCTGCCGGGTTGAAGCGCCAGAGGTGCCAGTAACCGCAATCGACGGCGAGTTTCTCTTCATGCTGTGTACGGCCCATGCCGACTTTGATACCGTGGTTGATACATGGGGCGTAGCAGATGATGAGTGACGGTCCTGGATAAGCCTCGGCTTCTTTGATGGCCTTGAAGTACTGTGCCTGCGATGAACCCATGGCCACCTGTGCCACATAGACGTAGCCGTAGCTCTTGGCAATCATGCCGAGGTCTTTCTTGCGTACTTTCTTGCCTGAAGCAGCGAACTTGGCGACGGCGCCGGCCGGTGTGGCCTTTGACGACTGACCGCCTGTGTTAGAATAGACCTCTGTGTCGAGGACGAGGACGTTGACATCTTCGCCGGATGCGAGCACGTGGTCGAGGCCGCCGAATCCAATATCGTATGCCCAGCCGTCACCGCCGAAGATCCATTGTGATTTCTTGACGAGATGGTCTTTGAGGTCGAGAATCTGCATGCACTTGTCGCAGCCGCATGCCTCGCAGCCTGCGACAATCTTGTCGGCGAGTTCGGCTGTCTTGTTGCCGTCTTCGCGGTTGTCAATCCATGTCTGGAATAGTTTCTTGAGTTCGTCGCCGCAGCACTTGCAGTTGGCGATAGCGTCTTTCATAATGAGTTCGATGCGGTCGCGGAGCTTGCGTGTGGCTGTCGCCATGCCGAGACCGAACTCTGCGTTGTCCTCGAACAATGAGTTTGCCCATGCCACGCCCTTGCCTGAACGGTTGTTCTTGCAGTAAGGTGTAGCAGGCGCCGAGCCGCCGTAGATTGACGAGCAGCCTGTTGCGTTGGCGACGAGCATTCTTTCGCCGAAGAGCTGTGTGATGGTCTTGATATAAGGTGTCTCGCCGCAGCCTGCACAAGCGCCAGAGAACTCAAACAACGGCTGAGCGAACTGACTGTTCTTGATGTTAGCGTATTTGTCGATGAGATTGTCTTTGTAAGTGACTTTCTTCTGGCTGTACTCCCAGTTGTCGGCTTCGCCGAGCTGGCTCTCGAACGGCTTCATCACCAATGCTTTCTCCTTGGCAGGGCAGACATCGGCGCAGTTGCCGCAGCCGGTGCAGTCCATGACGGAGACCTGCATTCTGAAGTGCATGCCCGCCATCTCTTTTGGCATCTTGACATCAACAGCTTTCATTGAAGCAGGAGCCTTCTTCATCTCTTCGTCAGTCATGACGACAGGGCGGATGGCTGCGTGAGGGCAGACCAATGAGCACTGGTTGCACTGGATGCAGTTGGCTGGGTTCCATTCTGGAACGACAGTGGCAATGCCTCGTTTCTCGTAGGCCGTTGTGCCTGCCGGGAAAGTGCCGTCAACAATATCTTTGAATGCGCTCACCGGGAGGTCGTTGCCGCACTGTGCCACCATCGGACGCATCACCTTGTTGATAAAATCAGGGTCGTCAGCGTTGTGCTCGAACACGAAGTCGGTCGTGCAGTTGAGTTTCGCCCATTCTGCCGGGATTTCGACCTTTGTGATTTCGGTGCCGCGGTCAACAGCCTGGTAGTTCTTGTTGACAATGTCCTCGCCTTTCTTGCCATAACTCTTGTATATGAATTTCTTCATCTGTTCCACCGCGAGGTTGAATGGGATAACGCCTGAAATCTTGAAGAATGCGCTCTGGAGAATGGTGTTGGTGCGATTTCCTAAACCAATCTCGTCGGCTATCTTGGTGGCGTCGATGATGTACATGTTGATGTTGTTGAGAGCGAGATACTTCTTCACGAAATCCGGAAGATGTTTCTTTGTCTCTTCAACGCTCCATGGTGAGTTGTAAAGGAATGTTCCATTCTTCTTCAAGCCGCGGAGACAGTCGTATTTCTTAAGATATGACGGGACATGCACCGCTACGAAGTCTGGGGTGCCGACGAGGTAAGGAGCCAAGATTGGTCTGTCGCCGAAACGGAGGTGCGAGCATGTGTAACCACCTGATTTCTTCGAGTCGTAGTCGAAGTAGGCTTGGCTGTACTTGTTGGTGTTGTCTCCGATGATTTTGATGGAGTTCTTGTTGGCGCCCACTGTACCGTCTGCTCCGAGGCCGTAGAACTTGGCTTCGAATGTGCCTTTCGGAAGGATTGAAATCTCTTTTCCGACTTTGAGTGAACGGTGTGTCACATCGTCGTTGATGCCGACGGTGAACTGGTTCATTGGTTTGTTAGAGGCGAGGTTCTTGTAAACAGCGAGGATATGAGCCGGTGTGGTGTCTTTTGATGACAGACCGTAGCGGCCGCCGATGATAAGAGGCTTATTCTCCACCTGAATGTCTTTGCGATTTGCGAATGCTTCCACAACGTCAAGGTAGAGAGGGTCGCCGTTTGCACCCGGTTCTTTTGTTCTGTCGAGTACGCAGATGCGTTTCACTGTCTCCGGCATGGCTGCCACGAGGTGCTTCACGCTGAACGGACGATAGAGGTGAACTGTCACAAGACCGAGTTTCTTGCCTGCTTTGTTCTCCTTGTCGATGACGGTCTTGATGACATCGTTGACAGAACCCATGGCGATGATGACATCGGTGGCGTCTGGTGCGCCGTAATATACGAACGGAGCATAGGCGCGACCGGTGATTTTGCTCATCTGTTTCATGTATTTTGCCACGATGTCAGGAAGAGCGTCGTAGTATTTGTTCTGCAACTCTCTTGTCTGGAAGTAGATGTCGGGGTTCTGCGCTGTGCCGCGGGTCACAGGGTGCTCTGGATTAAGAGCTCTGTCGCGATATTCCTTCAAAGCCTTGTAGTTGACGAGCTTGCGGAGTTTCTCCATGTCGGCTGCCTCAACCTTTTGTATCTCGTGTGATGTGCGGAATCCGTCGAAGAAGTGGACAAACGGCACGCGACCTTCTATTGCCGCAAGGTGTGCCACCGGGGCGAGGTCCATGATTTCCTGCACCGAGCTTGTCGCCAACAAAGCGAAGCCTGTCTGACGTGCGCTCATCACGTCGGCGTGGTCGCCGAAGATTGACAAGGCTTGTGCCGCGAGAGCGCGTGCCGAGACGTGGAACACGCCCGGAAGCAACTCACCGGCGATTTTATACATGTTAGGGATCATGAGGAGCAATCCCTGTGATGCTGTGTATGTGGTGGTCAAAGCACCAGCCTGCAATGAGCCGTGCACCGCGCCGGCGGCACCTGCCTCCGACTGCATTTCAACGACTTTCACTGTGTCGCCGAAGATGTTTTTCTGACCTTTTGCTGCCCATTCATCGATATACTCTGCCATAGGTGATGACGGAGTGATAGGATAAATGGCGGCAACTTCACTGAACATGTAGGCAACATGAGCAGCAGCCTGATTGCCATCACATGTCATAAATTTTTTGTTTGCCATATTACGTTTAATTTAGTTTTATAATATTTTTTTATTTCATTACTTTACTGTTCTCTTGATGTTTTTTTCGTCAGCCGCAACATCTCTGTCGTTCATGTACTCATGGCTGTAAACGCCTCTCGGGATATCCATGAAGATATATGCGTTGGCTTTGCGGGCTGCTTGTATATGCGCCGTTAAAGCCGTGTTCAGCGCCGACGCTGTCAAATCGGCCAATGTGCCAACTAATCCGCCTGAACCACTGTTTATGCTCAAATCAAGATACAAATCGCAGGCTCTGTCGAAGATAATCTCGTTGGTTTTTGTCGATTTTATAATATAACGCAGTCTCGTGTTGATGCCAAAGCCTTGCTTCTCCCAACTGTCGATGACGGAGAAGATTACGGCGTCGGCTCCAAAAAACTGCTTGAATTTGTCGAGGTTCCCATTTATAAAAAGCTCGGCGTCGTAAGCGCTTTCGGCGCGGAGCACCTCCATCGACAGGAATGGCGAGATAACATAATAGCCGGCTTCTGCCACAGGACGCGCTATCGAAGTGTAGAGCAAATCCTTGGCTTCCACGTGGTTGGTGTTGTTGACGGGAGGCATCACGAGTATGGTGACAGGCTTCTCTTCGTACATCTCCGGATATAAGCCGCCTCTTGTCAAGTCGCTTTTTGTGCCGCATGATGTGGCGAGT
>OLGV01000220.1_pt1 | contig 25104 bp, 15 predicted proteins | sample 1605761 | NCBI WGS metagenome assembly OLGV01 (sample SAMN03283245) | human gut metagenome | biome: human-associated habitat; material: feces | host: Homo sapiens | place: Peru | collected 2012
ACAAACGAAATCCCTTCATTTCTACCGAAGTGGAGACCTGAGCGAAGCGAAAGCATTCACCTCCGGTGAATAAATCTACGACAAAAAAACAGTCCGTCATTTCGACCGGAGCGAAGCGAAGTGGAGAAATCTACGACTAACGAAAGTCCATGAGCACTCGGTTGCTGTAGATTTCTCGACAAGCTCGAAATGACGGTGGTGACAAGCTCGAAATGACGGCGGTGACAAGCTCGAAATGACGAATTGTCAGTTTTTTTTCACAATCCGATGCAGCAAAATCAGAAAAAATCGTTATAAATTTGAAAAACAAATATTTTGGTACGATATTTGATGTTTCTCCAATGTAAATTTTCAATAAGATGGAAAACAACAACAACAAAAGACTTGAACGTTCCCGCACAAACCGGGTGGTTGCCGGTGTTTGCGCGGGTCTCGCCGACTACTTGAAAATCGACATCGCATTGATGCGTGTACTTTTTGTAGTGGCGACAATATGCGGCAGCTTCGGATTTTGGATGTATGTCATCTTTTGGATAGTGCTGCCGGAAGAAAGCACCCCGAAGAGTCAAGGCAGCACAATCGACATCACTCCTGACGAGGAAAAAAAAGAGAAAAAATCCGAAAAAGGAGCGATGATTGCCAGTTTGGTACTGATTTTCATCGGCGTGGTGGCGTTGATTAACAACTTCACGTCAATGATGTGGGTGTGGAAACTGTGGCCGTTGTCTCTTATCATAATAGGTGTCGCCCTTCTTATTAACTCTTCAAAAAATAATAAAAATGAATAACGATGAAAAAAAGAAAAACGACGGCTTTGCCAATGGTGTGACATTGATTGTCATAGGTGTGATAGCCCTGATAGTGACCTTCTTCGATTTTGAAATCGACTGGCATCTGCTATGGGAAATGTGGCCTCTGTTACTGATAATCATAGGTGTGTGCATCATGCCGATTAATAGATGGGTGAAAATGGCAGTCATCTTGTTTCTCGTAGCGGTCGGATTGGTGGCATATAGTCACAAAACAGAACATGTCACGAAAGTCATAAACAAGATAGAAATACGTTCGTCGCATTTCAATGATTGCGATTGACTAAAAACAATATAAACAGTTTGCTGCAGAGACGCGACTTGTTGCGTCTCTACTGCATATATAGATATAGGGAGGAAAAATTATGGAATATAAAGATTATTACAAGATTTTGGGTGTTGAGCGTTCTGCGAAGCAAGATGAGATCAAGAAGGCGTACCGTAAACTTGCCGTGAAATATCATCCCGACAAAAACCCGGGAGACAAGGCGGCGGAGGAAAAGTTCAAGGAGATTTCGGAAGCATACCAGGTGCTCGGCAACGAGGCGTCGCGCAAGAAGTACGATGAGCTCGGTGCCAACTGGAAGCAGTACGAGAACATGGGTCGTGGCGGCGGTGGTTTTCAAGGCTTTGGCGGTCAAGGTGTTGAGGGCTTTGGCGGCAGTGGCTTCTCCGACTTTTTCGACATGTTTTTCGGCGGCCGCGGGGGAGGCTTTGACTTTGGCGATATGGGAGGCTTCGGAGGAGGCAGGCGCAGCCGCTCAAGAGCTATGAAAGGCCGAGACCTGACAGCATCAATCGACATGACATTGCGCGAAGCGTATTCCGGCTCGCAGAGAATGTTTAAAATCGGCGACGAGACCATAAAAATAAGCATCAAACCCGGTGTTAAAGACGGTCAGACGTTGAGGGTGAAAGGCAAGGGACACCCAGGTGTCAACGGAGGCGAGAACGGCGACCTGCTCCTGAAGATAAATGTGTTGCAAGACCCCGTATATCAACGTGATGGCGACGACCTTGTCAGAACTGTCAATATTGATGTCTATACCGCCATTCTTGGCGGAAAAATGGAAATCGACACCATGAAGGGCAACGTCAGCGTGCCGATAAAGCCACAGACACAAAACAACAGCATGTTGCGTCTGAAAGGACTCGGCATGCCTCGTTACGGCAAAGATGGCAGCGGCTCGTTGCTGCTTAAAGTGCAATTGATGCTCCCAAATCACTTTTCCGAAAAAGAATTGAACCTGATTAAACAGGCGAAAGAAGCTTAAAATCTTTTGCGAATTGTTGAAGTTGTAATAAAAAAAACATTATCTTTGCGTGTTTTTTTGGAATCTATTTAACACTGATTGAAAATGGACATTATTACAACAACAATAAAGAAGTACTGTTTGCTGGTTTTCATGATGATAACCAGCGTTTTGGTCTTTGCGCAAGGTGACAATACCATTAAAGGTTTCGTTTACGAGACCTCTAATGGCGAGCCGGTGATGTTTGCCAATGTGTTCCTTAAAGGCACGGCTCTCGGCTCCACTACCGATATCAACGGATATTTCAGCATCACCCGAATCCCTGACGGCAGTTATACCCTCATGGTGACATCAATCGGATATGACACTGTTTCCGAGCTTGTCACCCTGAAGAACAATCAGATTTTAAACAAGAAATACAACATTTCGGAGGCTTCAATCCAGCTTGCCGCTGTGAGTATCAGCGCTGACAAAATAGAGGCCAAGACTGAAACCAAGACATCTGTGGTTTATATCACGCCCAAGACCATCACCAAGATACCGGCTGTAGGTGGTCAGGCTGACCTTGCCCAGTATTTGCAGGTGATTCCGGGTGTCGTGTTTACAGGAGACCAGGGTGGTCAGCTTTATATCAGAGGCGGTTCTCCGATACAAAACAAGGTGCTCCTTGATGGTATGATAGTGTATAATCCGTTCCACAGCATAGGATTGTTTTCGGTCTTTGATACCGATATCATCAGAAATGTCGAGGTGTACACCGGCGGTTTCAGCGCCGAATATGGCGGCAGGGTGTCGTCTATTATGGATGTCACAACGCGTGACGGCAACAAAAAGCGTGTCTCGGGAAAAGTCGGAGGCTCTACTTTCGGCGCTAAATTGATGGTGGAAGGACCTCTTAAAAAAGCCAGAAACGAAAATGACATGTCTGTGTCGTTCATTTTTTCGGCAAAGAACTCATATCTCGAACAGACAAGTCAGACGATTTACAAAAACATTTTAAAAGACGAAGTGCTTCCGTATAACTTCCAAGATGTCTATGGCAAGGTGTCTTTGAATGCGCCCAACGGCAGTAAAATCAACTTCTTTGGATTTAATTTCAATGACCAGGTGAATAACTATAAGTCGATTTCTGACTTTAGCTGGATGGCGTACGGAGGAGGCTCGAATTTCGTGCTTATCCCTGGAAAATCACCGGTTCTCATAGAGGGTAACATCGCTTATTCAAAATATGACGCGCAATTGTCCGAAGCCAGCAACCCAAGCCGCTCAAGCTCTATCGACGGCTTTAACGCCGGCTTCACATTCTCATATTTCCTCGGCAAAAACACTTTGAAATATGGTGTGGAACTGCTCGGTTTCAAGACGGTGTTCGATTACACAAAGTCTAACGGAATCAGATTGAATCAAACGGAGAACACTACGGAGCTGGGTGCTTTCGTCAAATATAAATGGCAACTCGACAAGCTTATCATCGAGCCGAGCCTGCGTGTCCAATGGTATGCTTCTTTGGCCGAGATTTCACCGGAGCCTCGTATCGCTGTGAAATACAACGTCACCGACTGGTTCCGCCTGAAAGCCGCGGCAGGTGTGTACTCGCAAAACCTTATCGCAGCCAACAGCGACCGCGACGTGGTCAACCTGTTCTACGGATTCCTTTCAGGACAAGATAATATTCCAAAGAAATTCAACGGCAAAGACGTTACAACAAAATTGCAGAAAGCCAATCATTATATAGTTGGAACAGAATTCGATGTGATTGATTACGTGACACTTAACATAGAGGGATATTTCAAGGATTTCCGTCAGCTTACCAATATGAACCGTAATCAGATTTATTCGGAAAGCAATCATCCGAGCAACGTCTCCGAAATCGAATGGCGTGACTTCATGATAGAAAACGGTCAGGCCTATGGTGTGGACCTCTCGTTGAAATATGAGTTCTTGAGATGGTATGTGTGGGCTGCTTATTCCTTGGCTTACGTCAATAAAAACTATGAGACGGCAAGTCATGAGATAATAAACTACCGCACCCATTACGATCGCCGTCATAATATTAATTTGATGGTGACATATAGCGGCGGCTCACGTAAACAATGGGAGTTTAGCGGTCGTTGGAACATAGGCTCGGGACTCCCTTTTACACAGGTCAGCGGGTTCTACGAGCAGTATCAGTTTAACGATATGGGCATGAGCATCATCGAGAATAATGGAGAACTCGGTATCATCTACGGAGAACTTAATAAAGGACAGCTGCCATGGTATCATCGCCTTGACTTCGATGTGAAACGTAAGTTCTGGTTTGGCGAAAAGATTATATTGGAAGCCGATTTCAGCGTGACAAACGTCTATAACAGAGACAATATCTTCTATGTCGATATCATAACAAGCGAAAATGTTTACCAGCTGCCGATTATGCCAAGTATCGGTTTGACCCTAACATTCTAAAAATGAATAAACCTTTGTTAAAAAAAACACCACACGAGATGACAATTCACGGTCACACTCGTGTGGATAACTATTATTGGCTGAACGAGCGCGAAAATCCCGAGGTTTTGGAATATCTTAAAGCTGAAAACGCCTATCAGGAAGAAATGATGAGGCATACTGAACCTCTTCAGGACCAGTTGTTTAACGAGATAGTTGGACGCATCAAGCAAAATGATATGTCGGTGCCGGTGAAACATAAAGGTTATTGGTACTATTCGCGTTACGAAGAAGGAATGGAATATCCGTTGTATTGCAGAAAACTTGATGGCACTGACGACGAGCAGATACTTCTCAACGGCTATGAGATGTCGAAAGGCTATGCTTTCTTCGATGTCGGCGGATATAGCATAAGCCCGGATAACTCGTTGATAGCCTATAGTGTGGACACAGTGAGCCGTCGTCAATATCAGATTTTTATAAAAGAAATAGCTACTGGCAGAATGTTTTCGGAAGTAATACAGAACACTTCAGGGAATATGGTATGGGCTAATGATAACAAGACGATTTTTTATTCTGTGAAAGATGAATCGCTGCGTCCGTACAAAATTATGCGTCATGAAATAGGCACGGACACCTCTCAAGATATCGAAATGTATCGCGAAGACGACCCCGCTTTCTGTACATTCGTAAGTAAAACAAAATCAGATAAATACATACTGATAATTATAGAAAGCACCCTTACCTCGGAGATTCGCTATCTCAATGCTGACCGTCCGAAAGACGATTTTAAAGTCGTTCAGAACCGCCAACATGACTTATTATACGGTGTCGGACATTACGGCGAATATTTTTATATCTTGACAAATGCTGATGGCGCAAAAAACTACAAACTGATGCGAACACCGGTAAACGCTACCGAAAAAAACAACTGGGAGGAGGTGATAGCCCATCGTGACGATGTCTTGATAGAGGATTTCGACTTGTTTTCGGAATTTATGGTGGTGGAAGAGCGTTCCAAAGGTCTTGTGAATTTCAGGGTTATGTCATGGGACGGCAAGACGGATTACTACATCAACTTCGGTGAGCCTGCATATACCGTTGAAACATCGGCAAATCCCGAGTTCGAGACACATCTCTTGAGGTATGTTTACACTTCGATGACGACGCCGGCTACCGTGTATCAATATGATATGAAGGAAAAAACCGTGGAACTGCTGAAACGTCAGGAAATTGTCGGTGGATTCGAACCTTCTGGCTATGTTACTGAAAGGCTTTATGCGCCAGCAAATGACGGTGTTTCGGTGCCTATATCGTTGGTCTATAAGAAAGGTCTGGTGAAAAACGGCGAAAATCCCTTGGTCTTGTTTGGTTACGGCTCATACGGCAACAGCGTCGATGCTTATTTCTCGACAGCGCGGATTAGCCTGCTCGAAAGAGGTTTTGTTTGGGCGATAGCGCATGTCAGAGGAGGCGAGGAGATGGGACACTGGTGGTATGAAGACGGCAAGCTGCTTAAAAAGAAAAATACGTTCACGGATTTTATCGCTTGTGCTGAATATCTTGTGAAACAAGGATTTACGAATAGTAAAAAGATGTTCGCCATGGGTGGCAGCGCCGGCGGACTGCTGGTGGGTGCAGTGGCAAACATGGCACCGCAACTGTTTCGAGCTGTCATAGCGCAAGTGCCCTTTGTCGATGTGGTGACAACAATGTTAGATGACACAATTCCGCTCACTGCCGGCGAATATGATGAATGGGGAAACCCTAACGAAAAGGAATATTACAACTATATTTTGTCTTACTCTCCATACGACAACGTAGAGGCGAAAGATTATCCGGCAATGCTCGTGACAACCGGACTTCACGACAGCCAAGTGCAATATTGGGAGCCGACAAAATGGGTGGCGAAACTGCGTGACCTCAAAACCGATGACAACCCGCTGTATCTGCGTACGGAGATGGACTTCGGTCATGGTGGCGCGTCAGGGCGATTCGAACCTTATCACGAGGTGGCGATGGAATACGCTTTTATGCTTGATTTGCTTGAATAATGACAATATATCAACTTTTTCCGCGAGTTTACGGCGCATCACAAACTAAACGCTGCGGCACTTTCAGCGATATCAACGATGATGAAATCGAAAGAATCAAGTCGCTGAACATCAGTCATATATGGCTTACAGGCGTGATACGTCACTCGGGACGGCGCGACACCAATCCTGCCGTTACCAAGGGAAATGCCGGCTCGCCTTACGCTATCGTTGATTATTACGATATTGACCCGGATCTTGCCGATAACGAGGCGAATAGAATGGAAGAATTTGAAAAAACAGTGGAACGTGTTCATAATCACGGACTTAAAGTAATTATCGACTTCGTCCCGAATCATTTGGCAAGAGAATATAAAGGCGATTTCACAGACGAGAATTTTTATGTCCTAAATAATCAGAGATTCGTCGCCCCGACAGAAAACAGCGGCGGTTATCATGAGTTTCCGGCAAAAGCCACAGGCAACGATGTGTTCAGCGCAACGCCATCGTTGAATGATTGGTACGACACGGTGAAACTAAATTATACTAATCATGATACTTGGCATAAGATGCTGAAAATCATGATGTTCTGGTGCGCAAAAGGCGTGGACGGCTTCAGGGTGGATATGGCAGAGATGGTGCCGGTGGATTTCTGGAAATGGATGATTGAGAACGTGCGTAAGTCGTTTAGTATCATAATGATAGCCGAGATATATCAGCCACGTCTGTATGAAAGTTATGTCGATGCGGGTTTCGATTATCTTTACGATAAAGTCGGGTTGTACAATACTTTGGAGGACATTTACCGCCACGGACAGAGGGCTGATGCCGTCTCTGATGTTTGGAAAAATCTTAATGGATTAGATGACAAAATGTTGCGCTTCATGGAGAACCACGATGAGGTGCGGCTGGCTTCGCGGTTTTTTATGCAAAAACCAGAAAACGCATTCCCTTTTGTCGCTTTGTCGGCCTTGATGAACCGTGGCCCCTTCATGATTTACAATGGTCAGGAATATGGCGAGGACGCCGCGAATTCAGATGATGGACGGACATCGATATTCAACTATGGTTACATGCAGTCAATGCGAGGTGGAGACACTATGAATCGCATCTCAACGTATCGTTTTTACACGAATCTGCTGAAACTTCGGGAATCCCGTGCCGCTATCGTCCATGGCGCATTTTATGACCTGATGTGGGCGAACCCGTGGTACAATAATTTCGACCCGCAATATGTTTATGCGTTTTTGCGTTATCATGAAGATGATAAATTGTTGATAGTCATCAATTTCAATTTAAATGACGACCGTGATGTTACGGTTGCGATACCTGATGACGCAAGGAAGTTGTTGGGTGGCTGCGAAATGAAATACGATGTTTCGTTAAGACCCGGCGAAATAAAAATAATACAATTATGAAAATCGTTGAAAACGACAGTTGGTTAAATCCCGTGGCAGAGGAGGTGCAAAAACGTTATGACCGTTTCTGTAACCGATTGACAGCCATTGAAAAACAGTATGGAAGTCTGGGGGCGTTTGCTTCGGCGCATGAGTTTTTCGGTTTCCATTACGACCGTGTCCGCCGTGGCTGGTGGTATCGCGAATGGGCTCCGGCAGCGCATTATTTGTCTCTTTTCGGAGATTTCAACGGATGGGCTCGTTATGACAATCCTCTCGAAAATGCGGGAAACGGTATCTGGGAGCTCTTTCTGCCGGACTCTGACTATAAAGATAAACTAACACACGGAAGTCTGCTGAAGGTGCTGGTGCAATCAAGTGTCGGAGAACAGGAACGCATACCTGTTTATATCACCAGGGTGGTTCAAGATGAAAATACCAAAGACTTTTCGGCGCAGTTTTGGAATCCCGAAACACCATACATCTTTGAAAATAAAGCCGCTATACTAAACGACGAACCTCTGTTGATATATGAGTCGCATGTGGGAATGGCACAAGAGAAAGAAACTGTCGGAACTTATAATGAGTTTGCTGCCAACGTGTTGCCACGTATCAAAGCTGACGGATACAACGCCGTGCAGCTTATGGCAATAGCCGAGCATCCTTATTATGGTTCTTTTGGCTACCATGTGTCGAATTTCTTCGCCGCCAGCTCTCGTTTCGGAACACCGGAAGAACTGAAAAAACTTGTGGATGCTGCCCATGGATTGGGGCTGCTGGTGATTATGGATTTAGTTCATTCTCACACGGTGAAAAATGTCAGGGAAGGCATTAATCTGTTTGACGGCACTGAATATCAATATCTTAAACCAGGTTTGGAGGGGGTGCACCCCCAATGGGACTCGAAACTTTTCAATTATGGAAAGACTGAAACGCTGCAGCTGCTGCTTTCAAACGTGAAATATTGGCTTGATGAATACCATTTCGATGGCTATCGTTTCGACGGTGTCACTTCGATGTTATATAAAAATCATGGTATTGGCGAGACTTTCGACGACCCTTGGAAATATTTTGGTGATAATGTTGACAATGAGGCAGTGACATATTTGCAGCTTGCAAACAAACTTATTCATGATATTGATAATCATAATGTTACTATTGCCGAAGACGTGAGCGGAATGCCGGGGATATGTGCTGATATTTGTGATGGAGGTATAGGTTTCGACTATCGTCTTGGCATGGGCTTGCCTGATTTCTGGATAAAGGTACTTAAAGACCAAACCGACGAACAATGGAATATGCACGAGTTCTTCTTCACCATGACAAACCGTCTCTATGATGTGAAGACTGTCGCTTACGCCGAATCGCACGACCAGGCATTGGTGGGTGATAAGACATTGGCGTTCAGGCTTATGGATAAAGAGATGTACACTGCGATGGCGAAAAATCAGCAAAATCTGACAATAGACAGAGGTATAGCATTGCATAAAATGATACGTTTCTTCACCATCTGCCTGGGCGGCGACGCCTGGCTCAACTTCATGGGCAACGAGTTCGGACATCCCGAATGGATAGACTTTCCAAGATATGATAACGGGTGGAGCTATAAATATGCGAAACGACAATGGTCGTTGGCTGACGCCGACTATCTGAAATACCACTGGCTTGGTGATTTCGACAAGGCGATGCTTGGCTTTGTGAAGAAAACAAAGGTGATGACAGCGGCTCCAGCCTGGCTTTTAAACGCCGACGAGGAGAATAAAACCATTGTTTTTGAACGAAACAACATGATTTTTGTGTTTAACTGGGGACAGAAATCATTGCCGGATTATAAAATAAAGGTAAAGCAGACCGGCGACTATGAAATTGTCTTAACCACCGACGCAAAATCATTCGGAGGCTTTGAAAACATTGACAAAGACGCAGTTTTTCCATCAGAAAGAAACGGCGACAATATTACCATGAAAATTTACAATGTGGCTCGCACCGCCACCGTCTATCAAGTTAAAAAATGATGTTTTTTAAAAAAAATGTCGAACGTATGGAAATATTCCATACCTTTGCGGTAGTTTAATCTTAATAATTAGAGAGGATGCCGAAAATCTCTGAAGAGTAGGCGTAACTAAAATTAGTTAAAAGATGAAAAAATTATTTATCACAGTCGCATTCGTAGCAGCAGCTATGTTCGCTCAAGCACAGTTTTTCCTTGGCGGTAATCTTGGAATGAACTTCGAAAAGAGTAAAACCAAAATGGCTTCATCAACAACAGACAATGACAAGACATTTGAATGGAACATCTCTCCATCTATCGGCTACATGTTTTCCGACAAAATTGGTGTGGGTCTTGACTTCGGTGTTGACATGACAACGGTTACGACACCTTCAACAGCTTTAACGCCAGAAATTAAAAACAAGACAAATGTTTGGACAGTAGCACCTTATCTCCGTTATGTTTTCGCAGAAGTTGACAACTTTAAATTCTATGCAGATGCAAAAGTCGGTTTAGGCGGTGGTAAACTGAAAGTTGAGTCTGACGGCAACACAACTGATGGCCCAAAGGTATCGTACTTTGGCATATCAGTTGTTCCAGGCATGGCTTACATGCTCACCGACAATATCTCGATGAACTGCACTCTCAATATTTTAGCCCTTGGCTTCGATCAACTGAAGGCAAAGGAAAAGTATGAAGATGGGGAGATAGAGCTCACAACAACACAGTTTGGTTTCGGTGTCAATAGAGAAACCCCTGTCAAAATAGGTTTCTTCTACACATTCTAAACCAATGGTTTGAAATAAAAAAAGACCGCCGGTTCGGCGGTCTTTTTTTATTGTTTACATCCGTCGCACCCGCTGCCGCACCCGCTGTTGCAATCGCAGCTGCCGCAGCCTCCGCCGAGGTCGTCTTCTTTAAGTTCGCGGACGGCGAGGATTTCGCCCTCGAAATAAAGCGGCACACCGGCTAACTCGTGGTTGAAGTCAATCTCGACAAGTTCGACGCTCACCTTTTTGATTTTCCCCGGCATGATGCCGTTGCCTACATTGAACTGCAATGTATTGCCTTCTTTGCAAAGCTCGTTGAGTTTGCCGTTCTCGTCAAGGAACATGTCTTTCTTTACAGTGAAGAGCATTTCTTTGTTGTACTCGCCGTAGCCTTCGGCGGGAGTGAGGTGAAAACCGTACGTGTCGCCAGGTTCAAGACCTTGCAGACATTCCTCAAAGCGAGGCAGGAACATTCCGTGACCGAAGATGGCCTCCAATGGTTTCTCTTTGGTCGCCTGGTCGATGACCGGACCGTCTTTAGTGTCGTTGTGCAACGTGTAAGTCAACGTTACAAATGTGTTGTTTGCTACTTTCATCTTAATGTATTTAATAAATTCCAAATATTTTTCTTAAAAGCCATTCCATGGTGATTAGTCCTAAAATGCCGAAAAACAACCATTTGAGACTTATAAGGTCGTTATATCGTGTTTCTTCCCGTGAAATTGACGTGATGCGTCTGTCATTCTCTAAATCTTGTATGATATTTTGAATATCAGCGATATAATAATGATTTCCTCCTGTTTGATAGGCCAATGAGCGCATCCGGTCGATGTTGGCGGTCAGGTCTTGAGCTTCGACGCCTATGGATTCCACCGTAAAAACGCCGTTGGCGTCGTATTCGACACCGCCGAATGATGTGTGGGCGCGATAGCTGTAGATGCCCTCGGGTAACATGCCGATATTCAAATTGTAGTTGTTTTCGCCCTTGGAAAAAACATAATCATACGATGATATTGTCGCGGAGACTCTATTAATCGTGTCTTTGCCCGTTGTTTTTTGAATGATTGTGATATGCAAGTCGGGTTCGTTGATTATTTCCCCGCCCGGATTTCGTAATTCCGCCGAAAGATGTATGTTTTCTGTGTTGAGATAGTTGTCTTTATGATAGATTGTCAATTCTTTATCTTTCTCTGTGAGAAGATATTTTATCGTTTTGTTGAAAATCTCGTTGAAACCGTCGTTGTTCTTGTGATGGTAATATTCGTATAATTTCCATCGCCAACAGCCTGTCCCGAATACGAAAGCATGTTTGTTGCCGTCGGCATCGTTTGAAAATGTGAAGAGAGGGTTCGGTGTTTCCAAGTCAAGGATATTCATGAGCAGAACGTCGTCATGACGACTGTTGAATGCGATATCGCAGTGTGGCAATGCCAGGGGAGGATACGATTTTATTTCATTTTTGATGTCAGATGAAATTGTAAACAACCCGAAAGCGTTGTTAAATCTGCCTCTCACGTCGAGGTTGGTGTTTGCCGCGCTGCGGTTGATTTTTACGATGTTTTGCGATTCGTTGAACGCATCGAAATCGGTGTCGGCACCAACAATTGTCAACGTTGGTGTCCGCAGAGGCGTTTCTTGAAACTTCTTGGCATCAAATTGATGCAAAATCACCAAATCATAGTTGGGAAGAGATGCCATCAAGCGCGTTTTAACATCACTGTCGTTAACGTTTCCGTTGTCATATAACGTCTCAAATTCAAAATGGTCGTCTAATACCGATTTTATCGCTGCGATGTCGGGATGTGGAGCCTTCGCGACGCAGATTACGCGGTGTTTTTTGTCGGTGACAGTTACAAATATGCGACGTGCCGGCAGTTGAGACGCACGACCGTGCTTCTCAACTGCCGGCACTAAAAATATCTCAATGTTTTTAACGCCGGAATCGCCGGAGTCGATGTTGAAATCAAAGGTTTTAGAGAAACGGTCGGAGGTGACCGTCACGGTGACGTTTTCAACCTCGTTGCCGTCCATTTTCACGATGACGTTCATGTCTTTCCCCTTGTTGTTCGTGGCGTTGGCAGTTACACGAAGCGGAAACAGCATGTTGGCGGGGACGGTTTTGTTATACCTCACATCCCTGATTGTCATCGAAGGATACGAAACGGTGTCGCCAAGTGTGACGGAATATATCGGGAAAGGATAATTTTCGATGTTTAGTTCGGGGTTGACACCTTGATTTACAATGCCGTCGGAGAGGAGAATCACCGCGCCGACGTTCTTTTTATAATATTGTCGTGAAATAGTGTTCAAAGCGTTGCTTATATTGGTGTATTGTTCGGAAAAGCCCTCGTTTCGACCGACAGGGGAGAGTGTGGCAACCTTCTTTGAATTTCCTGTTGACAGAGAGATGTTTCCCGATTCAACTCCGCTGCGCTCGAAACGACAGTTTTGACCGAATGTATAATAGTCGATTTCATACTTCTTGTCAAGAGTGTTGGCAATCATATCAATGAGTTGCGGATATTTTTCCTTATAAAAAACCGAGTCTTTTGTCAACACTATGGATTCCGAGTTGTCTTGGACGATAACGACAATCGGCTGCTCGATTTTGCGTGTCGTATGCTTTATGTACGGGTTGAAGAGAAGCATCGCTACGGTGGCGACTGCTGTTGTCCTTGACAAGAACAATAAAATCGTCAGAGACCTGCTGTATTTCTTTGAAAAAAGATACAACAAGGATGCGTAAACCAAGCCTATCGCTAATGCGATAATTATCAACCACATGTTTATGAAATGCGAAAAAAATTTTTTGCAAAAATAGTAAAAAAATCAATTGCTCGTCATTTCGGGCGCAACGAAGTGAAGTCGAGAAACCTCGGGCATTATGAATGCCGTTTGAATTATTTGTCGGAGATTTATTCACCAAGGGTGAATACTTTCGCAGGCTCGGGTCTTCATTCCGCTTCGCTTCGGTCGAAATGACGAAAAAATGTTCCTGTTATAAAAAATAATTAGTATTTTTGTAGTTTGTTTTGAAGTCATGAAAAAGTTCCTTGTGATACAAACCGCATCAATCGGCGATGTGATTCTCGCGACAGCCGTTGTCGAGAAACTGCATTCGTATTATCCTGACAGTCAGATAGATATGATGATAAAGAAAGGCTACGAGAGCCTTTTCGAGAGTCATCCGTACTTAAATAGGTTGTATTTGTGGGATAAGAAGCATCATAAATACAGGAGTCTGTTTTCCATCTTAAGATTGGTGCGACAGCAGCGTTATGACTTGATAGTCGATGTGCAGCGGTATGCTGCCACGGGTTTCTTGACGGTTTTTGGCGGGGCGAAGGCGACATCGGGCTTCGACAAGAATCCGTTCAGTTGTTTTTTCACACATAGGGTGAGGCACCAGATAGGGGTGAAGGGTTTGCATGAGGTTGACCGTAACCAGAGACTCATCGAGCATATCACCGACGAGAAAGCGATGCGTCCAAGGTTGTATCCGAGTGAGCGTGTTTTCGATGGCGTGAGACATTATAAGTCCGAGAGATATATCTGTGTGGCTCCATGTTCGCTTTGGTTTACCAAACAGTTCCCTGAAGACCGGTGGGTTGAGTTTTTGAGGCTTGTGCCGGATAATTTGAAGGTTTACCTTCTTGGAGGGAAGGACGATGTCGCAATTTGCGGGCGTATCGTTTCCAAGGTGGAGGGCAAGAGGATAGAGAGCGTGGCAGGACAGTTGAATCTCTTGGAGTCGGCGGCTTTGATGCGCGACGCGGCCATGAATTATGTGTGCGATTCGTCGCCCATGCACCTCGCCAGCTCACAAAACGCCCCGACGACAGCGGTTTTCTGCTCCACCGTGGCTGATTTTGGCTTCGGACCGCTCTCGGAAGATTCGGTGGTCGTCGAGGAAAACCGTGACATCGACTGCCGCCCCTGCGGATTGCATGGCTACAAAAAATGTCCGAAAGAACATTTTCATTGTGCGTATTTTATTGATATTAAAGAACTTATAGATAGATTATGAACACTTTTGAAGAAGAAGTAGAATTATGTGTCAAACTCCTTTCGGAAGGCAAGGTCTTCATTTATCCGACTGACACGATTTGGGGAATAGGCTGTGACGCCACCAATGCCAAAGCTATTGACAAGATATTCAAGATAAAGAGCCGTCCCGCAGGCAAGGGACTGATTATCCTGGTTGATTCCGTTGACCGCCTGAAGGATTACGTCAAAAATCCGTCGCCAATAGCGGCTGATTTAATAAAGGCTGCCCATAACCCGTTGAGTATCATATATAAAGAATCAAAGGGCCTTGCAAAAAACCTCTCGGCAGACGGTAGCGTCTGCATACGCGTGACAACCAATGAGTTCTGCAAGGAGGTGATACGCCGCCTCGGACACCCGATAACATCTACATCGGCCAACCTCAGCGGCGAGCCCTCACCGGCAAATTTCAGCGACATCTCGGAAAATATGAAAAACACCGCAGATTACGTGGTGAGCCTGTATCATGATGTCATAGTGAAACCCAAAGCATCGACGATAATCAAAATAAATGACGATAACACATTTGAGATAGTTAGGAGTTAATGGTTGTTATGAAAAGAATTGTTTTAATTATATTGTTGATTTCCAGTGTTTTGTGTGTCGCGCAAAACGGCAATGTGAAGCCGGCGGAGACCACGCAGAAAATGGCGACTACGATGTACCTCATCGACAATTTCTACGTTGACGAAGCCGACATGGCGAAGCTGACAGAGGAAGCCATAGTGTCCATGCTTAAAAGCCTTGACCCACACAGCGCATATATTGCGGCAAAAGATGTGCGGAAAGCTAATGAGGAACTTGTGGGCAGTTTCGAGGGCATAGGCGTGACATTTCAGATACTTCGCGATACCATACTTGTCGTCTCGGCCGTCCCGGGCGGCCCGTCGGAGAAAGTGGGTATCATGGCGGGAGACAGGATTGTCACCGTCGATGGAGAAGATGCTTTCGGAAAAAAGGTTAACAATGAATATGTCACGAAACATCTTCGTGGAAAGAAAGGCACTAAAGTGGTTCTTGGCATCAAACGAGGTGATGATGACGAACTTATTGATTTTGAGGTGATTAGAGATAAAATACCATTGAACAGCATCAATACCTATTTCATGATTGACAAGAAAACAGGTTACATAAAACTCGACAAATTCTCACAGCAGTCGGCCGACGAGTTCAAGAAAGCTCTCGACGACTTGAGACATCAAGGAATGCAGTCGCTTGTTTTCGATTTGAGAGGTAATGGCGGCGGTTATCTGCAAGTGGCTTTCGGGCTTGGCAACGAGTTTCTCGGAGGCGACAAGATGGTGGTGTTCACGGAGGGTTTGAGTGTTCCGAAGCAAGTTTTCGAGACAGACAAGGACGGTGATTTTTGTGAGGGCAGGCTTGTCGTTCTCATTGACGAGGGCAGTGCGTCGGCAAGCGAAATCGTCGCGGGGGCTATCCAGGACTGGGACAGAGGCGTGCTGATAGGCCGACGTTCTTTCGGAAAAGGCTTGGTGCAAAGACCATTCAACTTGCCCGACGAGTCGCAGATTCGACTGACTACGGCGCGTTACTACACCCCGACCGGTCGTTGCATACAGCGCTCATACGAGCAAGGCTCAGAAGAGTATTTCAAAGAGATGACAAAACGTCTTGAACATGGCGAATATTATCACGCCGACAGCATTCATTTCCCCGATTCTCTCAAGTATTTCACTCTTACAAGCGGCAGGACGGTGTATGGCGGCGGCGGCATCATGCCCGATATCTTTATGCCGATGGATACAGTCGCGACAACAAAACTTCTCACAGACCTGATAAGAAAAGCCGTGTTCAACACCTATTGCGTTGACTATGTTCTGACAAACAGGGAGAAAATTCTCAAAAACTATCCTGATTTCGAGAAATTCAACAAAAAATTCAAAGTCGAAGACACTATGCTGAATGATTTCAAGAAAGTGGCGGAACAAAAAAATGTTGTGTGGAACGACGAGCAATATGAGCGTTCAAAAAAATGGATAGAATTGAGAGTCAAGGCGATTATAGCTCAAAACGTGTGGAACATCGATAAATTTTATCAAGTTGTGGCAACAGAAGACAAGATGATAGAGAGGGCTGTCGAGATAATTAATTCTCCGAAAGAATACGATAAAATATTGGGAAAATAGAAAATTTTTGAAAAAATAATTAAAAAAGAGGCTGCACATTTTTAAAAAATGTGTAATTTTGTGGCTCGTAAAAAATAAGCTCTTGTCTTTAACAAATTAACATTAATAAATAATCAACAAAAATGAAAAAAAATCAACTCAAAAAGTTAGCAATGGCGTTGGTTGTCATGATGTTTGGCTTCCAAGCTTTTGCTCAGGGTCGTATTGACCTTGCGGCTAAGGGAACCGGCTCTACCGAAGCACAAAATGTGTCGATGAGCGGTTTCACTGCAACATTCTCATACAACAGCATTGAGAGTGTTAATGTTTCTACGGAGAAAGGTGAATTTTCAATTATTGCCATGGGCAATTCGATTCCTGGCGGTAACATTGGAGAGCCGCAGGTTCCGGTCAACCGCGAACTTATCGCCGTTCCTTTTGGCGCGACGCCGGTGGTGACAGTGAAGAACTATACGGTCAACGAGTATAACCTTGCTGACTATGGTATTGGGAGAATTTATCCACAGCAGCCTTCGCAGAGCAAAAGCGAGACCGACGTCAAGTTTGTTTATAACGAGGCGGCCTACGCGTTAAGAGGCTTCGATGAGAGCCGTCCAATCGCCGAGGTCAACATACTTGGAACAATGCGCGGTGTCCAGGTTGGCTCTTTGCAGCTCAACGCTGTGAGATACAATGCCGCGGCAAATACAATTCGTGTTTACAACGACATTGAACTCGAGGTCACATTCGACAATGCGGATCTTGAACTTACAGAGAGAACCCTGGTCAACACCTATAGCCCATATTTCAAGACGGTTTACGCTTCGTTGTTCAACGAGAAAGCCGTCCGTGATGTTTACGATGAGCACCCTGACCTCTGGGCGGTCCCTGTACGGGTTCTTGTTGTCGCCAACCGTATGTTTGAAAACGCGATGCAGCCATGGATCACATGGAAGACCGAAAAAGGCTTCTACATGGATGTCAACTACACAGATGAAATAGGAACGTCGGCGTCGGCTATCAAGACTTTCATCACCAATAAATACAACGAAGGTGTTACAAACGGCCAGACACCTACATTCGTTATCATCGTAGGTGACAAAGACCAGGTGCCGGCCTCACAGATGGGTGCCGAGTCACATTGCGTGACAGACCTTTATTACTATGCGGTGGCAGGCGGTCCAAACGATTATTTCGGAGATATGTACCACAGCCGTTTCACTTGCGAGACAGTCGAGGAATTTGAAATCGTGCGCGACAAGTCTCTCATCTATGAGCAGTACACGATGCCGGATCCGTCATATTTGAGCAACGTGTTGCTTATTGCGGGTTGGGACGCAAATTGGAACCCGAAAGTCGGCAAGCCGACGGTTCAGTATGCGACGAACTATTATATCAACGAGGCTCACGGTTATGCCAATGTCAACTACTTCTTGGAACCGCCGTACAACAACCCATACGCAAGCCTTAACACAGGTGTCGGTTTCGTAAATTACACTGCACACGGCGGCCACACCAGTTGGTCGGATCCTTCATTCACAATCAGCAATATCAATGCGTTGACCAACCAGGATAAATATTTCTGGGCAATGGGCAACTGCTGCATCGCCGCTGACTGGGGCCATAGTCCCAAGTGCTTTGGCGAGGCATTCATTCTTGCTCCTAACAAGGGCGCTTTCGCATACATCGGCTCATGCCCAAGTTCATATTGGTACGAGGACTACTACTTCGGTGTCGGCGCCACAACCGTAACGAACACAATGCCTACATACGAGAACACGACAATGGGTGTTTATGACGCTATGTTCCGCGATGACTTCAACAGTTTGTCGTCGGTGCCGTTCGTCGGCAACCTGGCTGTTGCATTCGGCCATGCAAGCGGCTATCCAGGCAGTGTTAGCGACCGTTACTATTGGGAGTCATACCATGTCCTCGGTGACGGCTCTATCTGCCCGTATCACACAAATCCAATTGAGAACTCGGTATCACACTTGCCAACACTTCCTATCGGAATGGATACATACGAGGTTTCAGCAGCCCCGGGTTCCTATGTCGGTATTTCAAAAGACGGTGTTCTCTATGGCGCCGGTGAAATCGGTGAAGAAGGCGTGGCTATGATTCCGATTACTCCTGTCACATCAGGTGGTGACGTGAAGATTGTTGTTACACACCCACAGCGTCAGCCTTATTCAGTCATAGTTCCTGCGGCGGCAATGACAGGTGCTTACGTGACGGTTGACTCCTTCACCCCGGGCGTTGTGCCAGTCGTCGAGGAACAGCACATGAGCATTACATTCAAGAATGTCGGTGCCGATCCTACAACAGGCACGACAAACGTTGTCCTTTCAAGTGAAGATACAAATATCACATTCACGGACAACACCGGCTCGTTCGGTGTTCTCGCAGTGAACGAGACCGTCACTTTGACAGACGAGTTCGCTTTCACAGTGGCCGCAGGCGTTGCCGACAACACAAAGATTTTGGTTGACGTCACGGCGACATGCGGTACAGACGTTTGGACAGGCAAAGCCAAGATTACCGTTGGCGCTCCTGTCATCGAGTTCTCCGCATTCCAGTATTCAGGCTCATTCGAGCCGGGGCAGACACAGACAGTCGTCGCCAAGTTCAACAACAACGGACACTATCAGGCGACAAACGCCGTGGTGACCGCATCGAGTGCAAGCCAGTATGTCTCATTTGCCGAAACGACATTCAATGTCGGCACAATCGCGGCAGGAGGCGAGGGCGTGGCGATATTCAACGTGACAGTTGACGCGGCTTGCCCGACAACGGAAGTCCTCAACCTCTCGTTCAATTTGACAGCCGACAACGGCGTCGAGGCGACAGGTACAGGCGTTATGAAGAACAGCTGCGTTGTTATCTTCGACCTCGCCGACTCATACGGCGACGGCTGGAACGGCAACCAGTTGACGGTGAGCTTCAGCGACGGCACGCCACAGCAGAACCTCACAATCTCCAACGGACCAAGTGCGACATACACACTTGAGATAACCACAGGTGTACACGTGACATTAGGCTGGATTAAAGGTAATTATACATCCGAGTGCTCATTCACGGTGAAGTATGAAGACGGCACAGTGATTACATCGGCCAGCAATCCTGCTCAAAATTACAATTTCGAGTTTGACGTGAACTGCGCCGGCGAAATTAACACAGAGGCTCCTGTACAGAACCTCGCGGCGACAGTCGAGGGTCACGACGTCACTTTGACATGGGCGGCTCCGGCAACAGGCACCCCGACAGGTTACATTGTCAAACGTGACGGCATACTGCTTGAAGAGCTTGGCAATGTCTTGACATTTGTCGATGCAGGCCTCGAATGCGACGTCACATACACATACCTCGTCATCGCAAAATATGCGGACGGCGAGTCGTTGCCGGAAATGGTGACAGCGACAATCGATTGCACGTCGGTTGACGAGAACGCGGTGGTCGTGGGCATTTATCCTAACCCGGCTGAAGACGTTTTGAACGTGAAAGCAAACGTAAGCAGCTTTGAGTACCAGTTGATTAACAATATGGGTCAGGTGGTCGTTAGCGGCAAGGCAAACGGCGAGACGCGTATCAACGTGAGCGAGCTCAACGGCGTTTACTTCTTGAGAATTATTGCTGACGGTGATATTGTCGTAAGAAAAATCACTGTGAAGTAAAATAATTAAAAAATATTTTAAGGATGTCGTCTGACGGCATCCTTTTTTTATATATCTTTGCAGGCTATTAATTTAATAAGGTTCTTAAAACAGAAGATTAATCATTCAAATCATTTTATAAATTATGAGAAAATCATTAGTACTAACAGCTTTGTTCCTGATGTTCTCATTTATGGGATTCTCTCAGGAGTGGCATGGAATCACAAGTGATTCTCCTGTCAAGATGAAGAAAACTTTAGTTTCTTCAACAGAAAAAGAAATCGTCATCAACGTGAATCTTGACGGTTTTTACACACAAAGTGTGACAACACCCAACGGCAAGCAGGTCATCGTCAGCGCTAAAGACATGGCTTATGAGCTTGAGGCTGGTAATCCACAACTTTCATACGATGTTATCCCTGTGATGATTGGTGATTTGGCAGAGATGGAGGTTAGTGTTGTTAATTCAACATACGTTGATTATGAAAACATTGAGGTCGCTCCGTCAAAGGGCAACTTCAGCCGTCAGATTAACCCTGATGATGTTCCATACACCTATGGAGAGATGTATCAGCAGGACGCTTTCTGGCCGGCATCACAGGTTGCGCTTGATGCCCCATATATCCTCAGAGACCTTCGTGGTCAGAACATCTGGGTGCGTCCGTTTGCCTATAATCCAGTCACAAAGACATTGCGTGTTTACACAAGCATGACAATTGCTATGACAAAGGTTAGCGACAACGGTGAAAACCAGAAATCAGCCCGCAAGAGCGCGACAGTGAAGACATCTGCGGAGTTCAGGTCGGCTTACGAACGCCGTTTCATTAACTTTGCCGAGGCTTCAAAAGATTATCCATGGTTAGAGGACAGCGGCGAGATGCTTATCATCTGTGCTGATCAGTTCATGGCAGGCATGCAGCCGTTAGTTGATTGGAAGAACCAGTCAGGTCGTCCTACCACAATGGTTAGCGTGACAGCAGTTGGTGGCAACAACGACAACACTATCAAGAACTATATCGCCAATTTGTACAACGACCCTAACCATAACCTCGTTTATGTGTTGTTCGTTGGTGACTATGAGCATATTACACCACATTCTATTAGCGCTGAACGTTCAGACAACTGGTTCGGTCAGATTGAAGGAACAGACCACTATCCAGAAGTTTTCATAGGTCGTTTTTCAGTGCAGACGGATGCTCATGTCGCAACACATGTCAACAAAGTTCTTTACTATGAACGCGACTTGCAGAGCAATGTTACATGGGCAGACAAAGGTATGGGTATAGGCTACTATGGAGCAGGCAGCGGTCACTATGGTGAAGATGACTATCAACACATCGACTTAATCCGCGACACCCTCTTGCACTACACATATTCAGTTGTTACTGAACATCACGGCGGAAACGGCGGTGACGCAAGTACTACGACAATCAGCAACACTATTAATGAAGGTATCGGTATCATCAACTACTGCAATCACGGTTCAGAGACATCATGGGGTGTGGCCAACTACAGCAACAGTAACGTCAATGCTTTGGTTAACGACAATATGTTGCCAATAGTTTGGTCGGTAGCTTGTTTGAACGGCAAGTTCAACTACGGTTCAGAATGTTTTGCAGAAGCATGGATGCGTGCCACCAACAACTCGAACGGCACACCGACAGGTGCTATCGGCGGTATGTTCTCATGGATGTCACAGCCTTGGGTTCCACCAATGTACGGTCAAGACGAGATGGTTAACATTTTATGCGAATGGGTCCATGTTGACCAGTTCAACCATACCTTGGCAGGCACTTCATTGAATGGTAACATGGCGGTTATCGACAAGGCAGGTGCAGCAACAGGAAATATCGTGCACGACACATGGATTCTCTTCGGTGACCCATCATTGATGGTTCGTACGGACAATCCAACTGACATGAACTTAAGCTTAAGCCCTGCGGCTTTGATGATTGGCATGAACACACTTGAGATTTCAGCGGATGCTGCATACGGTATCGCCACATTGTCGAATGCGGACGGTGTCATGGCAACAGCCAAGATTGTCAACGGCACAGCGACATTGGAGTTCCCTCCATTGGCTTCGGTCGAGACATTGACACTCACAGTTATTGGATACAACAGAGTTACCGAGGTTGTGCAGATTGAAGTTCTTCCTGCAGCAGGCGCTTATATCTCAGTTGACGCATTCACACCAGGCAATGTGCCAGTCGTCGAGGAACAGCACATGAGCATCACATTCAAGAATATCGGTGCCGATCCTACAACAGGCACGACAAACGTTGTCCTTTCAAGTGAAGATACAAATATCACATTCACGGACAACACCGGCTCGTTCGGTGTTCTCGCAGTGAACGAGACCGTCACTTTGACAGACGAGTTCGCTTTCACAGTGGCCGCAGGCGTTGCCGACAACACAAAGATTTTGGTTGACGTCACGGCGACATGCGGTACAGACGTTTGGACAGGCAAAGCCAAGATTACCGTTGGCGCTCCTGTCATCGAGTTCTCCGCATTCCAGTATTCAGGCTCATTCGAGCCGGGGCAGACACAGACAGTCGTCGCCAAGTTCAACAACAACGGACACTATCAGGCGACAAACGCCGTGGTGACCGCATCGAGTGCAAGCCAGTATGTCTCATTTGCCGAAACGACATTCAATGTCGGCACAATCGCGGCAGGAGGCGAGGGCGTGGCGATATTCAACGTGACAGTTGACGCGGCTTGCCCGACAACGGAAGTCCTCAACCTCTCGTTCAATTTGACAGCCGACAACGGCGTCGAGGCGACAGGTACAGGCGTTATGAAGAACAGCTGCGTTGTTATCTTCGACCTCGCCGACTCATACGGCGACGGCTGGAACGGCAACCAGTTGACGGTGAGCTTCAGCGACGGCACGCCACAGCAGAACCTCACAATCTCCAACGGACCAAGTGCGACATACACACTTGAGATAACCACAGGTGTACACGTGACATTAGGCTGGATTAAAGGTAATTATACATCCGAGTGCTCATTCACGGTGAAGTATGAAGACGGCACAGTGATTACATCGGCCAGCAATCCTGCTCAAAATTACAATTTCGAGTTTGACGTGAACTGCGCCGGCGAAATTAACACAGAGGCTCCTGTACAGAACCTCGCGGCGACAGTCGAGGGTCACGACGTCACTTTGACATGGGCGGCTCCGGCAACAGGCACCCCGACAGGTTACATTGTCAAACGTGACGGCATACTGCTTGAAGAGCTTGGCAATGTCTTGACATTTGTCGATGCAGGCCTCGAATGCGACGTCACATACACATACCTCGTCATCGCAAAATATGCGGACGGCGAGTCGTTGCCGGAAATGGTGACAGCGACAATCGATTGCACGTCGGTTGACGAGAACGCGGTGGTCGTGGGCATTTATCCTAACCCGGCTGAAGACGTTTTGAACGTGAAAGCAAACGTAAGCAGCTTTGAGTACCAGTTGATTAACAATATGGGTCAGGTGGTCGTTAGCGGCAAGGCAAACGGCGAGACACGTATCAACGTGAGCGAGCTCAACGGCGTTTACTTCCTGAAAGTTATTGCCAACGGCAACGCTCAAATCGAGAAAGTCGTTATCAAGTAAACGATAATTTTTTAAAAAAAAGTAAAGGACGTCGACACTGGCGTCCTTTTTTTATTTATCTTTGCAAAAATTAATAATAACCATGAAAAAACTTGTGCTTTTAGCAATAGGCTTAACGTGCATGCATTGGGCATTCGCACATGGGTGGAACCAGCATCAGGTTTCATCGACAGAGAATGAGATTACAGTTGAAATCGGCGAAAACATCGCTGTCAGCCATGACTACAACACAGATGAAAGCATTGTGCCGTTGATGGTCTTCGTTGTGGCGACACCAGATGAAATAGTGCTTGGAGAGTCGTTGACATTAGAAGCCAACGCTTCCGGCGGAACTGGCAATTATTCATACTCCTGGGAGCCTCAGGAACTGATGGCGAATCCAAATGCTCAAACGACAACAGCGACTCCAACGGAAGCAGGCGTAATAGAATTCTCCGCTACCGTTAACGACGGTGTCAGCACGGCATCGATGAAAATCGAGGTGGTTGTATATGCACAAGCGCCGGTGACCTGTCCTCAACCAAATCAATTCAGCGGAACAAATTACTACGAAGACGGAGAGTTTGGCGCACATCTGATGTGGGATAGGGCCGACTATGAATTCACTCTCGACAGATTCGAGATTTACAGAAGCGACAACGGCATTGACTTTGATTTGGTCAAGCGTATCGTGAACACACCCTCTATTAGTCATTACGAATGTGATGACGAGGTGACTAAACCAGGTTTGTATTACTACAGAATTATCGCTTTCTATCAAAATGACTGTGAGTCGGAGCCAGTTGAAATAACAGTTGATATTATTGATTACACTTCTGTTGGCGAAAACTTGGCGGAAAATGTCGCGGTTTATCCCAATCCGGCTTTTGGAAAGGTGACTGTTAAAGGCGAGAAGATGCGGCAGGTGTCGGTCTTAAACACGATGGGTCAAGTGGTTGCGGTACAAGATGCTGACAACGATAATGTTATGATAGATATGAGTGCCTTTG
>OLGV01000221.1_pt1 | contig 25016 bp, 22 predicted proteins | sample 1605761 | NCBI WGS metagenome assembly OLGV01 (sample SAMN03283245) | human gut metagenome | biome: human-associated habitat; material: feces | host: Homo sapiens | place: Peru | collected 2012
CCCCTGAAAAAAATTCGGGGGAGCTTTTCTTCAGGGAGATATCATGTGATAATTCAGCTGATTTTCTTTGATTATAGCACTATTCCGACATTTGTCAAACAAATCCGACATAATTCGACAAAACATGACAAAACTAGTGCTTTTTCGCCGTTTTTCGCCTTTTTCAGCATTTAACGGGACTTGCGAAGAAATTATTTTTATGATACAATACACTTATTACTGAGAAAATGAAACGGAGAATTTTATACTATGAAGATCATTCTTGCTTCCGCTTCGCCCAGAAGGCAGGAGCTTATGAAGCTTGTGTGCGGTTCATTCAAATCTGTTCCCGCTGATATTGACGAAACGGTGGGAGAGGGAATACTTCCTCAGGACGCTGCTGAGATGCTTGCATGCAAAAAGGCTGCAAAAGTCGCTGAGGATTATAAGAACGCAGTAGTTGTCGGTTGTGACACGGTCGTAATTGTTGATGATATGCTGCTCGGAAAGCCTTTTGATGACAGCGATGCGGCTAAGATGCTTTCACTTCTTTCGGGCAAAAAGCACAAGGTCGTTACGGGAGTATGCATAAAATACGGCGATGAGCCGGAAGAAAGCTTTTCATGTGTCACCGAAGTGGAATTCTATCCTCTGTCCGATGAGGAGATAATGGAATATGTCGAGTCGGGCGAGCCTATGGACAAGGCAGGCGCTTACGGCATTCAGGGCGAGGGAAGTCTGCTTGTCAAGGGGATTTGCGGCGATTTCTTCAATATCGTCGGACTGCCCGTTGCACGTCTTAAAAGAGAGCTTGACAGCTTCATGAAAAGAATAGATGAACAGAAATAAAAAAATCGCTTCTGCCGGATCATTTGACAGAAGCGATTTTTAGTGTTATTTCCTGTAGGATAGGACTTCAAATGATACCTCCGTTTCGAGTGAGGAAAGCGCATCAAGACGCTTCTGCCCCTCGGCGGAGGTCTTGTAGTAATAGGGTGTCATCATGAAAAGCGAGGATATATCTTCGTTTGATGTGAGGTCAATTGTGTAATCAAGCTTTTCTGTGCCTAAAAACTCAAATCCGTCCAGCGGATAATCCTTGACCTCGTTGAGATACGGCTTGTCATACACAGCTGATTTCAGTCCGAAAAGATGCCGTTCGCCGGGGATAGCCATTATCATTACTCCGCCTTTTTTCAGCACACGCAGATATTCCTCACCGCAGTAGGGCGCAAACATCGTCACAAGTATGTCGCACGACTCGTCAGCCATCGGGATATGAAAGACACTTGCCGCTGCAAATGAGATGTCCTTGTAACGCTTTGCGGCGGCATTTACGGCATTCTTTGATATGTCGATCCCGAAAATATCAGCAGAAACAGAGGCATTTTTCAGCTTCTCGGATATGATCCCCGTGTAATATCCCTCGCCGCAGCCCGCATCAAGCACAACCGACGGCTTATCCGCATACCGCAGCACGGTTTCGGCAGTGATATCGGCAAGAGGACGGTAAAATCCCTTGTTCAAAAAAGCTCGGCGTGCATTTACCATCAGCTTGTTGTCGCCCGGAAGCTTGGAATTCATCATATTTGACAGCAGAAGATTGACGTAGCCGCCTGAGGAAATATCATAGCAGTGTCCGTCGGGACATCGCAGTGAACCGCCCGAAACAGTGAGCGGAGCTTTGCATTTCGGACAGATAAAACCGTTTTTCATAGGATTTCTCCTTTGTTTTTTCTTTATTAATGTCTGCTTTTGCCGCCCGTTAGCGGCGGCAAAAGCAGACATTAATCAGGTAGTACGGCACAAATCTTTGATTTGTGCCGCTGAAAATCCTGTATTACAGGATTTTCAGCCAACAACTGCCCGATGGGCAGTTGTTGAGTACGGACTTATTATAACACATTTTTTCGTTTATGGGAATGCTTTTTCGGATAATTTTACTTTTGTGTGATACAAACAAGAGAGTGAAGCCGCAGCTTTGGCGATAAGCTGCGGCTTCGCTGTTTTCGGGCGATATGATGCTTATCCGACTGAGCGGGGAGCAGGAAGATGATATCGGCATTTTTCTACTTCCTGAACTCGACCTCCGCCTTTTCATATCTTTCGGAAAATTCTGCGAATATCTCAGCAAATTCCGGAAGAACGTTAGCACTCTCGGTATTATCCGAAAACGAATGCCATGCTTCAATGATGTCATCTGTCTGAGCGGCATCGAGCGGATAGGAGAGCGAATCTCGGAAAATATCCAGCAGTTCGGGCAGTTTCCTGCCGCTGAGGAAAGCTTTTGCATCGGACGGAGTGATATCAGCACCCGCAGCTGCTGCCGCTGACATGACGTTCAGGATCGCTGCATCAGATTCGGCACCGTCGGTCTGCATATATCCCGCAAGGCTATTGACAGCGTCAAATCGGTCATGGTTTATGCTGTTTGAATCGTCACAGTTATGTTCAAAATAATCGAGCGCATACGGCACAGCTTCATATGCAAGCTGTTTTCTTTTCGCATGATACTGAGTTTCTGTCATGAAAGATGTGAAAAACGATGAAATGTTGTCCCACTGTGCAAATTCCTCTTTGTTTATCAGCGGACGCAGTACATTCAGAGCCATATCGAGGCACTTTTCGGACATCTCAGGCATTTCGGCACATCTGTATTTGTCGGCGGCGTCTTTCCATAATGCAAATTGTTCTTCGGGTATTTTTCCGCTGCATTCACGCTCGATGTATGCAAAAATATTGCTTTTTCTGTAAGCATCGGCTGCCTTTTCGGAATCAAATGCGGAGAAAAGGCAGTCACCGATAAGGCAGTACATTTTATCTCTCAGCGGCAGATTTCCGATGCAGTCGGAGAAGAAAATATCCTCGGCTTTTCGGCACATTTTTTCTGTGCGCTTTTTATCGGACGTGAGCAGGTGCTGCGCATATTCAAGTATTGCTGTTATCGCAATATCCGCATACACGGCATTATCTTCGCACATTCCAATGACATTCTCAAAAAGCACGCAGTTATCGGAATATGAATACATTCTGCGGGCGCAGTCAAGCAGAAAGAGCGGCTTATCACGCCCGTGCTTTTCCTTTTCGGCATATTCGGTCAGAGGCTCTTCAAGAAATTCCATGAGCGACGGAAGCTTCTCCGTTTCACGGAAGATATCAAGGCACTTTTTCCACCGTTCATTGCTTTCAGTATCATTTCCTGCTGTCCTGTAAAGGCAGTAACAGCCATAAAGCGTGTACTGAATGACGGCGCTTTCGGTGTAGATGTCCTTTGTTTTTGAACATTCGTCCAGCAGTTTTTCGGCATATTCCGCATATTCTGCATATCTGCCGCCCCTGTAAAGGATCCTGAGGAGCAGAGTGCATACCGAAAGGTCGGGCGGATCTGTATCGACGGCTTTTCGGCATTCGGCCTCGGCTTTTTTGTAATTGCCCGCTGCGATATAACATTCTGCGATCTTTTCGCATATCACGCCGAAATAGACAGGGTTTGTTTTTTGCTTTCTGTAATACCTTATTGCCTTGTGAAACCTGCCCCTTTGTCTGGCTTCGTCGCCCATGTCCTCGTATGTGGTTTCATTTATTATCGGTATGCCGATACAATTGTTTTCTTTGAGATCATCCGCCGCCCGATTATATTGACCGGATTTCTGCGGATCGGCAAACATCTCCGAACGGACTTCGTGAAACAGGTCATCATACGAATAAAAATCAGCAAGCCTTCTGTAAAATCCTTCTCTTTTTTTCTTGGGGATATTCTCAGACAGATGCTCCTCGGCTTTATTGATATAACCCTTTGCGCATCTCAGAATATCCGCCTTGCATTTGTCATCGGACATGAAGAATGTTTCAGCAATCCCCGAAAGAATATCGGCAATTTTCAGGCAGGCATCGGTCAGATATGCATCGTCATTCGCATATTCTTCCGCAGCCGAAAAAGCCTTCTGCGCATATGATGTCACTCTTTCAGTGAATGCGGAATATTCATCGGCTTCGTAAAATAACAGGTCGTCATTCTTTTCGCACAGTTCAAGACGCAGAAGATATATCCTGAAAATAAGCTCCGCCGCAGCACTTCCGCCGTGCGAAATGCAGATATTTTCGGCATTGTCAAGCAGATATTCCCTGTTTGATATCTTCTCGCAGAACACTGCCGCAAGCTCTGCATAGGCAAGTCCGCAGCCCGATATCCGCTGCATGAACAGCTTTGATATATTTCGCTTAACGTCCCTGTCAAGCTGGCTTTCCGACTCCCTTTTCAGGTATGAAAGCATTCCGTCTGTGATATGCGGACAGGTTTCCGCATTCGGGGAAAGCTTGGTATAAACAAGGTCGAGTATGACCTGATGGAGCGATATCCTGCCGTTCTTAGCGTCCAGACGGATCCAGCCGCTTTTTATCAGGCGGGAGATATCCTCATCGCAGCTTTCGATGGGGCAGAGCCTTTCAAATACATCCTTGCGTATGCGGACATATCCGAGAAGAGAAAGGCTGCCGATGACCTCACGCTGACTTTCCGTAAATGCAGACAGATCGAAAAGTGCCGAAAGATGGGCGCTGACAGCAGCCGAACGCAGTGTGCGGTCCTTGCGCTGCCTTACATCTCCGCCGCCTGTCCCCGCAACGCCCTCATTTTCCGAAAGCCTGCCGAAAAGCACGGACGGCAATTCATTTGATATTCTCAGGTATTTTGCGATAAGCTCAACTGTCATTGTGTGCCGCTCGACAAGCTCAATTATTTTTTCGATATATCCGCTTTCGTATTCGTCATACTTCAGCGGGTCATATATCCCAAAAAGCTCCATGATGCTTTCTTTATCGGAAAATCCGCCTATATCGAGCTGGAAAAGGTCATAGTCACGGAAATCGTTTCTTGTTGTGATGATAAATCGGCATGGGCATTCAAGCAGCTCCATAAGACCGCTCATATCATCAGTATCAAAGTTGTCGAGGATAAAAAGGTCGTTTTCATCTGCCGCCGATCTTAAAGCGGAAAGCTTTCTGCAAAAAAGCTCACTTTCAGTTTCATTTTTTCCGCGCTCAAAATTTCCTATGTCAAGGTCGCTGCCGCAGACAGTGCTGACGAGATCGCCCGAGAACGGGACAAACATTATATGTCCGATATCTTTTTTGTGGATATGCGCAAAATGCCGTGCAAGCTCAGTCTTTCCGATGCCGCCTATTCCCGAAAGAAAGACGGAATGATGGGTATTCAGCGCATCATAAAGCAGGGAAAGCTCATTTTCCCTGCCGACAAAATTTGCTGAGTTATAAGAAAAATTATCGTTGATATACGGCTTCTTTTCATCGGAAAGCCTGACAAGCTCTTCAAGTGCCGCAATGAATTCACTGTCCGTTTTATATCTCAGTGCGGGCGATGAGGATAGTGTTTTCCTGAGAACTTCTGTCAGTGCATCCGCAAGATCTGGGGAGAAATTTTTTATATCCGTTGATGAAAGATCATAATCAGCCCCTGCACGTCGGTCACTGATCGTCGGTTTTCTGCCGAAAATCGAATAGAAAAGCACAGCACCCTCCGAGAAGATATCCGCAGTGTCACCGACTTTTTTCATTTCGCCCCGCACAAGCTCGGGTGCGGAAAATCCATCGGAAAAAGAGAGCTTTTCCGCATTTCCCGAAACAATGTCAGATTTTTTCAGCATTGAATCAAAATCAAAAAGATAGATATGCTCGTCCGTTTCGGGGATAAGAAGAATATTCTGCGGCTTGATATCGAGATGCAGAAAACCGTTTTCATGGTATTTCCCGATGATCTTTGCAAGTGCGAGAGTGCGCCTGAAAACGGAATTCAGGCTTGCATTGCCGCTGTCAGCACCCTCGATGCAGTCGGTCATGATGTACCGTGTTCCGCAGGCAGTGAATATTCCCAGCGGATTGACGGTCGAGTTGGTCAGCCCGAGAGTGCTTTTCAGCTCGGTGCTGCGTTTATATGCGGAGATAAAATCCTGTTCACGGAGAGAAAATCCGGCTGCATCATGCGGGACAAGACGGTTTTCCGAATCCCTTGAAATATCCATATCATACGGATAAAGCTCCTTGATGCGTACAAAATGTGTCATGTTTTCGCTGTCCCGATATCTGCCGCCGTAGACTATGCAGGTCGAACCTCTGCCTATCTCGCAGTCTATCGTGTAAGCAGTGCCGCCGCAGATGAGTGAAAAGCCGTGCGGGAGCGGGGATCTTTTGTCAGTCATAAAGCTCACCGCTCCTGTTTGCCATCTTACGCTTCTCTTCTTCGATCAAACCGAAAAATTCTCTCAGTTTTTCGGTCGGGAATTCAGTGCGTGCGGCATACATATAGATAAAATCGTAAGGATTTCCGACGTAGAGGGTCGAATATCCGCAGTGATAAAGCACGTCGTTGGTTTCGTCGCAGAAAGCAGAGTAGAGATCCTCATTAGGTATATCGTCATTTCCGCTGAGTTCGGTCCTGCACCAGAAATGCCAGAACTGGAGGAGGATAAGCATTTTTCTTATCGAGTCATAGGAGGTGTTTGCCGTGGGATTTTTGAAGAAATCGGAGAACGTCTTTTTTGACGGGAAATTGCAGGTGACAACTCTCGGCAGAATGGTTTCGCTGCTTATAGATTCTTCAACGCCAAGCATTATTTTCAGCATAAAATATGCCGATGTTATTTTCTCCCCCTTATAATATTCAAGCAGCTCTCCGTCACGTGTAGCGTATTCCTTTCGGATATGCCGCATAAGCAGGCCGCAGTTTTTATCGGACGGATACGGCAGATTTCTCTTTGCGCAGTATGCGGTCAGATCTTCCAGATATTTCATGTCCTCGGATTCGTGAACAAGATCGTTCATAAGGCCGCTGATAACTTTATTTGACGATATATTCCAGCTGTTGAACCAATATTTATGTTCGGTTATGTATTCGATAAGTGCCTCGGTGTCGGTTATCATGTCGATGCTGTTTTTTATGTGCAGTGTGAATTCGGCGGCTTCGGGTGCGGGAATATCGGAATTTTCGCCGCATGAGCTGCTGTCGATACGTTCGAGTATGGCAAGCGCATCGTTATAGGAAAGTCCGTTTTTTATGCAGTAATAAAAAACCGCTTCACGCTCGTTATGGCAGTTGAAAAAGCGGCTGAAATAAATGTGGTCAAAGAAATGCTCGGCTGTCTCGGCATCAAGATGCAGGGCAAAGCAGACCTGAAACATATGGGTGCGGTTGATGGAGGTGTATTTCGGATAATGCGTGCCTGAGAGCCAGCCGCTGACGGTAGCTTTGGAGATATCTGCGCCTTCATTTTTCATGGCGGAATAGAGATAATCTGCCTGAGCCGCAGTGTCGGAAGGATCGCCGCTGTATCCTGAACGGCAGACAAGCTCGGAAATTCCCGACGGAAAATCTCTGAAATAGTCGCGGTTGAAGATCTCCATCATCTCTTCGGGGGAGCAGTCTTCCTTGGGGATAAGTTTGCTGAATCTGCCGGCTACGGCGTTTGTATAGCTTGTTTTCATAATAACCTGTCTCCTTTGCACGCATTTTTATGCGATATTATTGTAACATATCCGAGAATATATTGCAAGAGAAATGGCCAAAAAAACACTTTCACAAACGGCTGCTGACTGTATGATATTATATATAAAACCGAAAAAGGAGATGTAAATTTTGCGTTATTCGGGAACGATAAACGGGGCAGAATTCTATGCTTCGCAGGGATTCAATGCGGGAATGTCGTTTTGTTCGCTGAGAGATGCGGCACCATGCACGCTGTTAAGATCGCTCAATATTGCAGAGCATTGTCTTGAGCTGATAGACGCACCGTGCGCAGGCAAAAAAATATGCCGTTTCAGTGCGGACAATGTTTTTGTTCAGCATGACGAGATAATGATAATTGCCGAATGTATCGGTGATGTGCCGTTCCGCAACGATATGTTCACGGCACCCGAGCTTGCACAGGGACGGTGTGTCGATGAACGTTCAGCGGCGGTATATTCAGTCGGAGTGATACTGTTTTTCGCACTTTTCGGGCGTGAGCCTGACAGGTCGGAGATATATTACGGGCATGATTTCGGGCTTTCGGACAAGCATATCTCGGACGAAAATGTATCGGAGGAGCTTGAATATATCCTGAGTCACACCATGGCAGTGTCGGGTGCATGCAGGGCATCTCCTGCTGAGATATCCGGGCATATATACAGAATAAGGGACATGATAAAATAAGGGGGATAAAACCAGATGGCAAAATATCAGCTGATAAAGGATCTGAAAACAGACAGGCTGGGTTCGGATATAGTTATCGCAAACGCAAGGCTTCTTAAAGATGCCGAAAGCGGGGATATGCTTATCCAGGTGCGTCTGAAAAAGGTATCGGACGAGCCGGTCAGTGAGGTTAATGTAAAGGTCATATGCCTTGACGGTGATGGGAAAAAGATCGGCGAGGATATCACGGAATCGTTCGCCTGCAGCGTCAAAAACGGCGAATATTTCGGTGTAAAGCATCCGATACGTCTTGAAGTAAAGGATGCTTCGGATGCTGCTGTCAGCATAGCGCGCGTTGAATATCCCGGAGAGGAAAACGCCGAGGAAGCGGAGGAAAATGAAGAAGATTCCGCTCGGAATGACAGCGGTGCTGATGAAATTGAAGAAGCGGAAAACGCAGAAAATGACACTGCAGAAGAAGCGAAACAGTCTGCGGAGCCGTCAGAAAGTCCGCAGGCGGAAAGCACTCCTGCCGAAGCAAAAAGTGCGGCGGCTGCCGAAGATGACACTGTGAAAAAGATACTGCTGGGCTTTGCTGGTGCGGCTGTTCTCGTTCTGGGAATAGGTGCGGCGGTGCATTTCGGCACGCAGAATAAGCCTGCGGTCGATGCAGAAACGCTTATTGCGGAGGTGTCGGAAACAACGGTCTCATCTGCGGCGGAAGGTTCTGCGGTCACAGCGGCGGCTAAGACGGAGACGGTTACTGAGGCTCAGACGGAGACTTCTTCCAATGAGGAGTATGTTAAAAAAGATTATTTGTATGAGCTGACGCCGGTAGCTTATCTTATATCACCTGATGGAGCAAGATCATGGGCAAGTTCTGATGGAGTCCCGGGTGCGTATGATTACTATTATAATGATTCGATTTTTTATTCAGAAGGAATAGTATCCTACACTTATGACTGTGGTGACAGTGTGCTTGATAGCAAGGTAAATACTGTTTCTTCAAAGCTTTGCGCTGAATATGATTATTATACAGACGATTTCATAAAAACGAATCTGAAAAAAAATCTTAAGCTGAAAAAAGAGAACAGTGAAGGAAATGCATGTGATACTACGGAAATAGCTCTTGAAGGAATTACAGAAAACTATGCATCGTTTCGTATTACACAATCGCAGAAAGAATTTTCTGATTCTGATAACAGAGGTGATTCCTCGAATTTTTTCAGAAGCTTTGATCTAACTGACAGTGGATATAAGGAAATATTTTTTGATGATCTTTTTTATGACAGCGAAGATCTTCGTGAAACTATCTTTGAAGAGATGAAAAAAAGCATCAATGCCAATATCGATGATATCAATGCACAGAGAGATTATGTGCTTAACGGTGAGTTAAAATGGTATTTAGAAAGAAATATGGGAATAATGATCTTTTGCGAAAGTTATTCCCAATATGGCGGCTATTTCAGTGTAGGTTTTGACAAAATCGAACCGTATATGACGTATTATGGTAAGGCTCTAATTGATCCTGTAAAAGCAATAATATATCCTCACGGAAACAGTATAGGAAACATAATGAACTATTCGGCATATACAACTGACAATTCTACAGCTATATACTATGCGGGAGGATTAGATGGTTATAACTGGGTACTGAGCTATAATAGCCTTGGTTTCCCAGACGGCGGAACAATCACCGATGACTACACCGACAGCGTTCTTTACTATGACGGCTGGATATACTACCGAACATATTCCGACAACAACTGCCTTTACAGGATAAAGCCCGACCGTACGCAGAAAACCAAGCTTTCTTCCTCCAAGGTATCGAGGTTTAACATCGACAGAGGAAAGCTGTATTTCCGTGAGAATGATGTGTTCTGCGAAGCAAATCTTGACGGCAGCGGAAAGCGTGTCATCATCAATTCGCCGTGCTACGGCTCATTCGTAACGGACGGCTGCGTTTACTATCTGACATCGGACAGCACCGGTGTGATATGTTACAACATTGACAGCGGAACTTCCGTTACTTACAACATTCTGAATGCATCATATCAGATAAAATTCTTTACTGTTGAGGACGGCTATATTTATTTAAGTGCGGAAGGTTTGTACGGCGATGATGCTGTTGCAAAATATTCAATATATTACGATTACCTGGAAGACGGCATCAGTTTTAACGGGCTTAAGGTATATTCATTCAATATGAATAATGATTATATCTATGCGGCTGTAAATTCAAACGGAACAGATCAGCTGTTAAAAATATCAAAGAGTGATTTCAGCAATAACACATCATATTACGGAATAAGCATCACAAGGGAATTCGATATCATAGGCAGGACGATCTACTATTTTGATGAGGACGGCACTGCTTATCAGACAGAGCTGCCCTGATCGGAGGATATGACATGAACGAATACAGAGTAATGTCTGCGGCACTGGCACTTATGCTCATGTCGGGCTGCACTGCCATTGAAAATGTCCCCGACGTGACATATGCCGGAACGTCCGCAAATACCGAGAGCGAAACGTTCACGGAAGAAACGGTGTTACCCGAAAGTGAGGCTATGGCTGCGGAAACGGAAGCTGTGACGGCTGAAAGCATAACGGTTTCCGAAACGGCGAATGATGCGGTGCTGTCGGAGTTTTCCGTGCCTGCATCGGACGAATATTCAAAGCTGTCGGGGCGGACTGTCTTTGACGGGAACACACGCTGGCTGGGATACACATGTTCATCCGCATCGTTCGTTTTTACGGGGACAAAGGCAAGCGTGACGCTTGTTCCCGAGGTATATGACGATGAAGCTGCGCTGCCGTTTTTTATGATAACTGTCAACGGCGGTGAGGTCGTTAAACAGGTGCTTTCCGAAAGGCAGACGTTCGATGTGTTTTCGTCGGACGTGCCTGCGGAATGTGAAGTAACGATCACAAAGCTTTCCGAGGCGGCATTTTCGTCGATAGGCATTGAAAGCATCGACACGGTATCTTACGATGCATGCAGACCGTCAGCGGACAGGGAAATGAAGATAGAATTCATCGGCGATTCGCTGACCTGCGGCTATGGTGTGCTTGCGGACGGTCCGAATGTTCCGTTTTCGACTGCGGACGAGGACGGCACAAAGGCATATGCATCGCTGACGGCTGAACGTCTTGGTGCGGATTACAGCATCATTGCCATGAATGGGATAGGCGTGCTTTCGAGATATTCTCCGAAGCATGAAAAAAACACTGACGGTGTGCTTATGCCCGAGCTTTACAGATATGCAGATATGTTCAGGTCGCCCGATATCATGTGGGACAGCGGCGGTTTTCAGCCTGACATATGCGTAATTGCGCTGGGAGCCAATGACAACAGCTATACTTCGGGCATACCCGAGAGGGAGGCGGAATTCAGCGAGGCTTACCGCAGCTTTATAGGCGAGGTCAGGGCGGAAAATCCCTGTGCTTACATATTATGCGTTTCGGGGATACAGCAGTCAAATCTCGCTGATGTGATCGAGGCGGCGCAGGCAGTATATTCCGCTGATACAGGCGATGAAAGCATCGGATTTTTCAGGTTCGGTCCGCAGATGGAAAGCGAGGGGTACGGTTCGGATTATCACCCGAGTGCGGTATCGCAGCAAAGATTTTCGGACGAGCTTTATGATAAGATCACTGAGATAATGAAAGGGGAATAGTTATGGCATCATATGCATCATATGCAACGACAGGCGATATCAATATGCTGAACAGTCATATAAGCCGTGTTGAAACTGAGGTGGCCGGGGTTGCTGCGGCAGTTGCAGCAACAAACGGCAATGTATCAAATGTCGGCAGGAAGGTCGATCATGTTTATACAAAGCTTGAGCAGGTAGAGAAAGAGGTTCAGGACATCAGAAAAGTGCTTGACTACATGATGTACGATCAGCAGATGAAGCACAATCTTTCGGTCGCTGAAACGAGAATTGTAAAGATACGTCAGGAGCTTGAAAGAAAGTACGGAAATTATGCAAAGATACGTTCAACGGCAGTCGGAATACTTCAGGCTACAGATGTCGGCATAGTGAAGAAGGACACGATAGGCTTCGTTTCCGACGAGATGATGATAACCACTCCCGGCTACTGGCTCGCTCCCTGCATATGCGCACTTTCCGCATGGATAAACGATGACAGGGAGACTGCGGAAAAGGCTGTCCTTGAAGCCGTAAAGCGCAATGATACGCTGTCATCGCTGTTCTTTGCTCTTATCAGCAGACGTGCGGCAAGGTTCAATGCCTGCTATCTCTGGACATACAGATACATTGAAAATCAGGATCCCGAAAACCTTGATGTAAAGTGTGTTTTCGTGCTTGATGCATTTGCAAACGGACTTCTCGGCTCGGATTCGGAGGGCAAGGTATTTGTCTGCATGAAGGACTGGCTCAGGATACTGAACGAAAAGGACAACTACATGGAGCATCAGATCGAGGCGTGGAAGGGCGGCATGCTTGCCTGGAAAAAATATGACTTTGACGGAAATTATAAGCTGCTTGCGGAACACTGCAAAAGCTGGGGCAGAATGAAGGAGTGCCTTTCTGTGGTGCATCTTAATCCTGTTATCATGAAAAACTACATGAAGATCATGGACGCTCCCGTTGACCACACAGAGCTGAAGAAAAAGCTTGATGATGTGCTTATGCATCTTGCGTCGGATTTCGATAAGGACGAGCGTCCGCTGAGAGATGAGGAGCGCTACAACTCGCTTATCATCGAATACAAAGGCGATTCACGCAAGGCTGAAGCAAAGGCAAAAAGAGAGCAGGCGATCTTCGACAGGAAGTGCGATTTTACCATGCTTCTTATGGACGCTGCATCGGGACGCGGTGAATACAACAGCGTATCAACAAGAAAGTTTGCGATAGCTCTTTCATCGGATGTGATACTGAATTCATACAGGGATATAACTGCGAAGAACAGCATGGATTATCCGCAGTCGGTCGCATTTAAGGTACGGGATTTTGAGTTCCGTGCATCGACGGGCAAGGAAGTGAGCGAGGTCAATGATGAGATGAACCGATTCGTTGACAAGCGCATGAATGATGAGATAAAAGCCATGAAGCTGCAGCTGGAACACAGCGTCAAGATCGCTACTGTGCTTTCGATCGTTTTCCTTTCCGTTGCGGTATTATGCTTTGCGCTGACATTCAAGGCAACCTTCTGGCTTATTGCGGGCGCAATAGTCGGTGCATTCGGCGGATATTATCTTTATGACAGGGAGCGCACAAGAAAATCCATTGAGCCGGAGATTGAAAACATCAAAAAGAGATACGAGCAGGTGCGTGACGGCTTTGCGCAGGATATCCGCCGCATAATGGCTGAGCTTTTCAGCTACCGCAGAGAATATCAGAAATATGCCGATGAAAGCAAGGCTGTCGAGACTATGTTCAAGGGATTTTCTCCCGAAAAGTACATATACAAGGCAAGCGATTCGATGAAAAAGGTCAAGGTTTAATACTGAAAACTCATTGAATTATGGAGGATATCCCGCCGCAAAACTGCATATATCAAGGCTTTTGCAGCGATTTCTTCTCCATAATTCCAATGCTTTTTATTATAAGGGGGTAAGAATATGACAGATCTGAATGAGAAAAAAGCTGATGATCTTGAGGCTTTTGATGATGATCTTGAGGATTTTGACGATGCTGATAATAAGCCTGAGGATGCTTTTGAGGAAGCGGACGGCAATAATTCCGCTGCCGAGCCTATGGAGGAGCTTGAGGACATAACGTCCGCAGCGGAAAAGGCAGCTCATGCGGAGGACGCATTTTCCGCTGCCGATGAGAATGAGGAAAAGCCGTCCGAGCCTGAAGCGGAGGAAGAGGAAGTTACTTCGGTTTTTGCGGATGCGCTGCCCGAGTGGGACGTAATGCCGCCTGCGATAATGGTGAAAAGGAGAAAATAAGCGATGAAAAGTCCTGATACATATGCTGAATGGATCGAGGCGTTTGACGCTTTCCGTCAGCGGGAAAATGATGAGGAAAACATGGAAGCGATGGAGGGCGGAACATTTATCTGGGAGCCTGTTGTGGCGGAAATGTTCATGAAAGAGATGATATCCGCAATAGAAAAAAGGCTCGGCGATGCGCAGAAAAGATTTCAGAAAAGCACTGCGCATTTCGGCGGAAATGACAATGAAATGACGGCAATGCTGATTTCGCTGCGCAGGGAGATGCAGTTTATAATGCGGTTCGCATCGCTGAATGTTCTCGGAGATGAGCGGCGCTCGCAGGTGAGAAAAATGGTGCGTGATGCGGCGGACAGAATGCAGTCATCGCTTGAAAGCTCGGCGGCATCGGACAGGAGCGGACGCACGGCTGTCATACTGAAAAATCACAGAGTAAATGATCTGAAATAACGGAGGGATAACAATGAGCGATCTTCTCGGAGCAAAGGAAGAGCTGAAAAGATATTCTATTGCAAGGATACCGTTCATAGCGGTGAACACTATTGAAAGGGCAAGGACGCTGAAGCTTCTCAAAGAGGTGTCGGAGGAGCTGACGCTGACGTTTTATGTGCATACGCTTTCAAAGGGCATTTATGATATATCCACCGAAAAGGTGATAAACGATGAAAGAAGCACTTACGGTGCGATAGATTATTTCGGCGAACAGATGAAGCATAAGCAGTACATGACGCTTGTTCTGACGGAATTTCCCGGAATAGGCGATGACAACAGCGATTCAAGGCAGCTGCTCGATCTTGTGACGCTTGCGAACGAATTCGGCGGAACGGTCATCGTGCTGACAAATCAGCCGATATGGAACAGGCTTCAGCGTCTTGGAATGACTGTTACGCTTGAAAATCCGACGGAAAGCGAGATGGCTGACATTATCGGCGGATATGTTGATGATTACCGTTCGAGCATAACGATCGAGTGGGACAAAAACGACATTCGCGAGGCTGCATCTGCGCTTGCGGGTATAACGCAGATAGAAGCGGAAAACGTGATTGCGTCGCTCATCGCAAAGAAAAGCATTTTAAAGAGCGATCTTGATGAGATAAAAATGACCAAGGACAGGCTTTTTTCGGATATTTCGGGACTTGAAAAGATACACGTTGATGCGAATTCCGCAAATGTCGGCGGACTTGAAGGCTTACAGAAATGGCTGCGTGAAAAAAAGGCACTTCTGTCGCCGATAAAGCGTGACGAGATGAAAAAGCGCGGACTTCAGCCGCCGAGAGGCATACTTCTTGTAGGCGTGCCGGGCTGCGGAAAATCTCTTTCTGCGAAATCCATAGCTGCGAACTGGAAGCTGCCGCTTTACCGTCTGGATTTTGCTACTGTACAGGGAAGCTTTGTCGGACAGTCCGAGCAGCAGCTCAAGGACGCACTTTCCATGGCTGAGAATGTTTCGCCGTGCATACTCTGGATAGACGAGATAGAAAAGGGCCTTTCGGGTTCATCGGGGGACAGCGGCGTATCGACGAGAATGGTAGGACAGTTCCTTTTCTGGCTTCAGGAATGCAGGAAGCAGGTGTTTGTCGTTGCGACGGCAAACGATGTTTCGCAGCTGCCATCAGAGCTTCTCAGGCGAGGAAGATTTGATGAGCTTTTCTTTGTGGATCTGCCGACAGCCGATGAACGCCGTGAGATACTTTCTATGTACATGAGAAAATATCTGAACCTGAATTTTGCCGGTCAGCTGGCTGATAAGATAGTCGGGATAACAGAGGGCTTCACCGGTGCGGATCTTGAATCAACGGTAAGAGATCTGGCTTACCGCAGGCTTGCAAATCCCGAGTATTCATTCACGGAGGAAAATCTCATAAGTGCATTCAACAACGTAGTTCCGCTGTCGCAGACAAGTCCCGAGAGGATAGAGGCTATACGCGACTGGGGACGTGAAAGGGCAGTTCCCGCATCCGGCAGACCGATAGGCAGCGAGGCTATCAGCGTGGACAAAAACGCTCAGCGCACAAGAAAAGTTCTTATCTGAATGGAGATGTAAATATGCCAAGACCTATGGTAGGACTGAAAAACAGAGAAGAGGAGCGCAGCAGATGCAGTCTGTCGCTTGATGAAAAATCCAAAAGCAGGCAGACGGAGAGCGTGCGTGATCCGATGCTGAGAGAACGTGTTCTCAGGAAAAAGCGTTCAAAGAGATATATGGACATGATGTGCAAATTGGATACGGGAAATACGAAGCTTGACAGCGGAGCGGCAGAAAAGCTGATAGACGGCATACGTGCGGAATTTCCCGAGATCGAGATACCAGGAGATTTTATCGGGATAGTATCAAAATGCTGGCTCGGCAAGGAATATGAAGTCCACACGCTTTCTCTCGGACATAATATAGTCACGCATTACAAATTCGGCGAACCTCTGCCCGACGGAATGGACTGCGCAAGAAATCTTGCGGCAAGCGATGCTTATGCATTTATCGAGGTCTACACAGGCTGCATAAGGACAGTTTCCGAGGACGGAATGGTTTCGGTGATAAAAAGATAAATACAATAAGATCGGTGGCGGTGTATTTTTGCTGAAAATATGCCGCCATCTTGATTTTGGTGCATGGGGTGTGGTATAATCATACATATAAAATGCTTCGGAGGGTAAAATGGAAAGACTCAGGCTTATCACACCGCTTGATGCGGAGGCTATGGAAAGATCACGCCGCAGGTGGAACAGCATAGCAAAGCCGCTTCACAGCCTTGGGATATTTGAAGAAACAATAGTGCAGCTCGCAGGGATAACGGGCAGCGAAAATGTGTCGCTGGACAGGCGGTGCGTTGTGGATATGTGTGCGGATAACGGCGTTGTCTGCGAGGGCGTGACTCAGACTGACAGCTCCGTAACTGCGGCTGTTGCAAGGGAAATGGCTGAGGGAAGGTCGAACATAAACTGCCTTGCACGCTGTTATGATGCAGATGTTTTTGCGGTAGATATCGGAATGAAATTTAATGCGGATTCGGAGAATATCATTGACAGGAAAATATCATGCGGTACTGGAAATATCGCTGTCGGTCCCGCAATGACGGACGGACAGGCTGAAAAGGCGATATCTGTCGGGATAGACATGGTAAGGGACTGCGTGCAAAAGGGATATAAGATCATAGTTACCGGCGAAATGGGCATAGGCAACACCACTACTGCATCGGCTGCGGCGGCGGTCATTCTCGGGCTTCCCGTACAGTCGGTAACGGGCAGAGGTGCGGGGCTTGACAGTGCGGGACTTGCGAGAAAAATAAGCGCCATAGAGCGTGCTATAAGTGTGAACAGACCATCGGCAGACAAGCCTTTGGAGCTTATCGCAAAGGTCGGCGGATATGATATTGCGGGAATGACGGGGCTTTTCCTCGGCGGTGCTATATACAAGGTGCCTGTTGTCATTGACGGATTTATATCGGCGGTATCTGCGGCACTGGCTTCTCTTATTGAACCGCTTGCTAAGGATTATGCGGTATGTTCGCACGTTTCCAAAGAGCCTGCGGGGCAGAAAATGCTTGAATATCTCGGAAAAAAGCCGGTCATTACGGCGGAGATGTGCCTGGGCGAGGGAACGGGCGGTGTAATGCTGCTTCCGCTGCTTGACGGTGCGCTTGCGGTTTATGATACGTCGCATAAGTTCGAGGATATATCCATAAAAAGATACGAGGAGATAGAATGCTGACAGTAATAACGGGCGGCAGCAAAAACGGAAAATCGCACATTGCTGAGTCGGTCATAGGGGAATATGACCTTCCGAAATTTTATATCGCAACGATGGAGCCGTACTGCGATGAAGCTCATGAAGCGATAGAAAGGCACAGAAAAATGCGCAGCGGAAAAGGCTTTCGGACGATCGAGAAATACACGGATATCCATGAGATAGAGCTGCCCGAAAGGTGCGCTGTTCTGCTGGAATGTGCGTGCAATCTTTGTGCAAATGAGATGTTTTCGGCAGGGGAGAAAGAGCCTGTCGGGAAGATGCTCGGCGGGATAAAAAAGCTGCTTGAAAGGGCAGAGGTGCTTGTTGTCGTAACAAATCAGGTCGGCGATGACGGGATAGAATATCCGCGGGAAACTATGGATTATATCGCAGATATGGGCAGGTTCAACGCTGCTTTGGCGGATATGGCAGACTGCGTTATCGAGGCTGTTTACGGTATACCGCTTGTGATAAAGGGAAAGGAGAAGCTGCCATGCATATTCTGAGATCGCTTTGCTCGGCTTTTCTGATGTATTCGAGAATACCGATGCCGACAGTAGAATGGAAGGAGGAAAACCGCCGCTATTCGCTGTGTTTTTTCCCGCTGATCGGTGTTGTTGTCGGTGCGCTGTTCATGCTGTGGTTCAGGCTCGGGACATTTCTCGGAGTCGGAAAGCTGCTGTTCGGGGCGGTGTTTGCGGTAATTCCCGTTATCGTCACGGGCGGCATACATCTTGACGGATTTTGTGATGTCTGCGATGCAAAGGCGTGCTGCGGAACAAAGGAAAAGATGCTCGAAGTAATGAGCGATCCGAGGACGGGTGCGTTTGCCGTTATAAACCTTGCGCTTTATCTGATAGTCCAGATGGGGGCATATTCCGAGATAAACGGCATGGGAGCGGCGATAGTCTGTGCGCTTGGATTTGTGCTTTCAAGGTCGCTCAGCGGTCTTGCGGCGGTGACTTTCAGGAGTGCGAAGGGCAGCGGTGCGCTTTGGAATTTTGCGAAGCCTGCGCACAGAAAAATAACCGTTTTCACGGAGATCGTGTTTATTATCATGACATCGGCTTTGATGATATTTGCATTTCCGGCAGGCGGTGCGGCGGCTGTTGTTGGAAATGCGCTTGTGTTTTTGTATTACAGGATATTTTCATACAGGAAATTCGGCGGGATAACAGGCGATCTTGCGGGATATTTTCTTCAGCTGAGCGAGCTTTGCACGGCATTATGTGCGGTATCGGCGGTGCATCTAATACTAAAAACCGATTGAATTATGGGAATCTCTCACCACAAAACCGCATATATCAAAGCTTTTGCGGCGATTTCTTCTCCATAATTCTAATGGTTTTTATTATAACGGAGGTTTTATGAGGCTTATAATAGGCGGCGCATATCAGGGAAAGACAAGGTATGCGGCAGAAAAATACGGACTTGCGGACAGCGAGATCATCAGCGGTGAAATGCTTGACGGCAATATCCCCGACGGCGTAAAATGCGTGAATGATCTGCATCTTTACATAAAGAAGGTCATTGCGGACGGCGGAGATCCGATCGAAAATATCAGCGGTATCATAAGCAGATATCCCGAGATGATATTTATTATGAACGAGATAGGAAACGGCATTATCCCGATGGAAAGAACCGAGCGGATATGGCGTGAGCAGGTCGGCAGGACGGGCTGTTTTCTTGCGGGAAAAGCGGAAAGCGTCGAGCGTTTGATCTGCGGTATGGCTGTGAGGATAAAGTGATGAAAATTATTTTTATAAGGCACGGGAAAACGGCGGGAAATCTTGAAAAACGCTACATCGGGACGACCGACGAGAGCCTTTGCGATGAGGGAAAATCCGAGATAAAAGGCAGGGCATATCCCGATGTAAGACGTGTTATATGCAGCCCGATGAAGCGGTGCATTGAAACGGCGGCTTTGATATATCCCGACATAAAGCCTTTTATATGTAATGATCTGCGGGAATGTGATTTCGGAGATTTTGAGAATAAAAACTATTCCGAGCTGAACGGAAATGCCGATTATCAGCGGTGGATCGACAGCGGCGGTGAGATGCCGTTCCCGAACGGGGAGGATCATGCGGATTTCACAAGACGGTGCGTAAATGCGTTTGATATGCTGATGAATGAGAAATTTTCCGGGGATACGGCGTTTGTTGTTCACGGCGGGACTATCATGGCGATACTTGAAAAATATGCCGTTCCTAGGGGGACATTTTATGATTTTCAGGTGATGAACGGTTCGGGATATATCACGGAGTTTGACGGAAAAAATCTTCTGATCGGAGAAAAATTATGAAGCTGATAACATCTGTTCTGCCGATATTCATAGGCGCAGTCCTTGATCTTATCCTCGGCGATCCGTATTCACTTCCTCACCCTGTTAGGCTTATCGGACGAATGATATCCTGCTTTGAAAAGTCGGCAATAAAGCTGTTCCCGTCAAATAAAAGGCTGGGCGGAACTCTCATGGCGGCGGCTGTTATCGCAGTCAGCACGGCTGTTCCGATGCTGATATTATGGCTTTGCTATTCGGCAAATACGCAGATAGGCATAGCTGTTGAAGGGATATTATGCTACTACCTTCTTGCGGCGAGATGCCTTGAAAAAGAAAGTATGAAGGTGTATAAAGCAATAGCCGAAAATGATGTTGAAAAGGCACGCACCGCTGTATCGATGATAGTCGGCAGGGACACAAAGCCGCTCGATGAAAAGGGCATAATCAAGGCGGCTGTCGAGACGGTTGCGGAAAATACATCTGACGGTGTGACTGCGCCGATGTTTTACATTATGCTCGGCGGTGTGTCCCTGGGATTTTTCTACAAGGCGGCAAACACAATGGATTCGATGGTCGGATACAAGAATGAGAAATACATCGACTTCGGCAGGACGGCGGCAAAGCTTGACGATCTGCTGAATTTTATTCCATCGCGGCTGACTGCACTGCTTATGATATTTTCGGCGTATATTCTGAGGCTTGACGGGAAAAATGCGATGAAGATATGGCGGCGTGACCGTTTTAATCATGCAAGTCCCAATTCTGCGCAGACTGAATCAGTATGTGCGGGTGCGCTTGATGTGCAGCTTGCGGGAGATGCATATTATTTCGGGCAGCTTGTGAAAAAGGAAACCATCGGCGATGATATAAGACCTGTCGAAAATGAAGATATCAGGAGGGCAAACAGGCTCATGTACTGCACGTCATTTCTGATGCTGATTATTGCGGCGGCGGTCAGAGCGATCATATTCGGAGTGCTGTTATGATAAAAAACGTACATGGCGGAGATATTTATTCGAGGGAGATAAGCCTTGATTTTTCCGCAAATATAAATCCGCTCGGAACGCCCGAAAGCATAGTAAAGGCTGCTTCGGAGTCGCTTGCGGATATAAAAAACTATCCCGATCCGAACTGCACTTTGCTCAGAAATGCACTGTCGGAGCATGAAAATATCGGTGCGGAAAATATAGTCTGCGGAAACGGTGCGGCTGATCTTATTTACCGTATAGTTCTTGCTGTCAGACCGAAAAAAGCACTGATAACTGCGCCGACATTTTCGGAATATGAAAAGGCACTTCTGACGGTCGGCTGTGATGTCGGGCATTTTATGCTTAGGGAAAGCAGCAATTTCCGACTTGATGAAAATATCCTCGGGGAGATATCGGGGAATGACATGGTTTTCATATGCAATCCGAACAATCCTGTCGGAAATGCGGCGGAGAGCGGGCTTATATCCGAGATGATTTCCGAGTGTGGGAAATGCGGGTGCATCGCCGTGATCGATGAATGTTTTATGGATTTTGTAAGCGGAAATGAAAAATATCGGACGATGCCGAAACATAAAAATGCGGTGATACTGAAAGCATTCACAAAAATGTATGCAATTGCAGGGCTGCGGCTCGGCTATATGCTCTGCGCCGATGAAAAGCTGTGCAATGCCGTGTCGGAATGCGGTCAGAGCTGGAGCGTTTCCATACCTGCGCAGGCGGCGGGGATCGCAGCACTCGGCGAACATGATATTGCGGAGAAAACACGATGTCTTATTGATGCAGAAAGAAAATATCTGATGGATAAGCTCAGCGGATTTGGATTTAAGGTCTATCCGTCGCAGGCGAATTTTATACTATTCAGATGCTGTCTGCCTCTTGATGAAATGCTCATTAAAGAAAAGATCGCAATAAGGAACTGCGGCGGTTATATCGGGCTTTCCGAGGGATATTTCCGCATTGCCGTGCGCACTCACGCTGAAAATGAAATGCTTGTAAAAGCTGTTGAAAGGATAGTTTGTCATGGCTGATGCGATAATGATACAGGGTACGATGTCGAATGCGGGGAAAAGCCTTTTTGCGGCTGCTCTTTGCAGGATATTCACCCAGGACGGCTATAAAACTGCGCCGTTCAAGCCGCAGAATATGGCACTCAATTCTTACATAACCGCAGACGGACTGGAGATGGGCAGGGCGCAGGTCATGCAGGCGGAAGCGGCAAAGCAGGAGCCTTCCGTGCTGATGAATCCGATACTGCTGAAGCCTACGACCGATGTAGGATCGCAGGTGATACTGAACGGAAAGATCCTCGGGAATATGCGTGCCGCTGAATATTTCAGACGGAAGAAGGAGTTTATCCCCGAGATAATGAAGGCGTACAATGCGCTTTCCGAGCAGAATGACATTATCGTTATCGAGGGTGCGGGAAGTCCCGTTGAGCTTAATCTCAAAGCAGATGATATCGTGAATATGGGAATGGCGAAGCTTGCCGATGCGCCTGTTCTGCTGGTCGGAGATATCGACAGGGGCGGCGTTTTTGCGCAGCTGCTCGGCACGCTTTATCTGCTTGAGGAGGACGAACGGCGGCGTGTAAAGGGGCTTATCGTCAATAAATTCAGAGGCGACAGGCTGCTTTTTGACGATGGTGTGAAGATACTCGAAGATAAAGGAAATGTGCCTGTTCTGGGCGTTGTGCCGTACATAAGCTGCAATATTGATGATGAGGACAGCCTTGCGGATAAGCTGGAAAATACGCAGGCAGGTGCTGCCATTGACATTGCCGTGATAAGGCTTCCTAAGATATCAAATTTCACCGATCTTGATGTATTTCTGCAATATGAGGGTGTGGGTGTGAGGTATGTTTCGTCCGCAGAAAAACTGGGAGCACCCGATCTTATCATTATCCCGGGGACGAAAAGCACGATCGCCGACATGAAATGGCTGAGGGAAAGCGGACTTGAAGCGGCTGTGAAAAAATGCGTTTCGAGAGGCATTCCGCTTTTCGGAATATGCGGCGGATATCAGATGCTCGGCAGAAAAATTTCCGATCCGAACGGCAGCGAATGCGGCGGTGAGATCGGCGGAATGGGATTTCTTGATGCTGAAACTGTCTTTGAATGTGAAAAAACAAGGCGGCGTTCGGAAGGTGTAATAAGCATCGGCAGCGGATTTTTCTCATGTCTTGACAATGCACATTTCGAGGGATATGAGATACACATGGGCGAAACCAAGGTAAAAGGCGAAAGACCCGTTACATTTTCCGACGGCAGAAAAGACGGCGCATACAGCGGGAATGTCTGCGGCTGCTATATCCACGGGATATTTGACAGCAGTTCGGTATCGGGTGCGCTGGTAAGAAGGCTGTTTGCCGAAAAGGGACTTCAGTATGGCGGAAAGCCCGTTGACAGAAAGGCATACAGGGAAACGCAGTACGATCTGATCGCTGAAAAGGTTCGGGAAAGCGTTGATATTGATGCAATATACAGGATACTTAAAAAGCAGGAGTGAAAATGAGAATGGCGGATAAAGTGAAAAAAATCAGCAAGGAACTTTTTGAAAATGTACAAAGATATATCGAAGAAAATTATGTCAGCGAAAAAAATAAATTCAGTGATCTGTTCAGCATAAAGCTGCTTAAACCGTGCGTGGCTGATGCTGACTGCAATGCAGCGGCTCATTTCGAGGTGCTTGATGAGTCGTTTTCACAGTCGCTTCTGCGCATGATAGACGAAAGAGAAATGACAGATGTGCAGGTGTACAAAAAGGCGAATATCGACCGCAGATTATTTTCAAAGATACGAAGCGATGCGGATTATAAGCCGAAAAAGCAGACGGCTCTGGCGTTTGCGATAGCTCTTGAGCTGGATATCGGCGAAACTCAGGATCTGCTTGAAAAGGCGGGCTTCACTCTTTCAAACAGCATAAAATCAGATGTGATAATCAGGTATTTTATCGAGAATGGCATTTACGATATATGTGAGATAAACGAAACGCTTTATGCTTTTGACCAGAGTCTTATAGGCACATAAATGTCGCCTGCAAAGCGACCAAAATTTCCTCCGAATGATGTATTATAAGCATACAGTAAAAAAACGGAGGGAGCATTCAATATGAAAAAGAATTTTACGGAAATAGTTTTTGTTCTGGACGAAAGCGGTTCAATGGAGGATCTGAGAAGTGACACTGTTGGCGGATTTAACAGTCTTATCGGAAAGCAGAAGAATGAGGAGGGCGATGCAGTTGTTTCTGCGGTGCTTTTCAGTACGGAAAGTCATGTTCTGTACGACAGAGTGCCGCTTGAAAATATCGGGAGAATGACTGAGAAGGATTATTGCCCGAACGGCGGAACTGCGCTTCTTGATGCTGTCGGAGATGCAGTCAGACATATCAGAAATATTCATAAATATGCACGTCCCGATGATGTCCCGGAGCATACACTGTTTATCGTAACGACTGACGGAATGGAGAATTCAAGCAGAAAATATACTGCCAAAAAAGTAAAAAGCATGATAACCGAGCAGCAGGAAAAATACGGCTGGGAGTTCGTTTTTCTCGGTGCAAATATCGATTCTGCGGAAACGGCGGAAAGCATAGGCATTGCACCTGCATCAGCTGTGGACTGCTTTGCGGATTCTGTTGGCTGTACAGTGCAGTATGAAACTATGAGCAGGGCGGTATCAATTGCAAGAAAGGGCATAAAGCTTTCGGATTGTTCCGAATGGAGAGAAGATGCGGATGCGGATATCCGCAGAAGAAAATAAAAAGTGCGTGCCGTTCTTAACTTTGATTCTATATCCGGGTATCTGATCTATTAGGAAAAAGCTGAAAAACGGCAGAAACGATTTATTCAGCGTTTCCTTAGGAAAAAGCTGAATAATGCGAAGCATTCGTTTCGCCGTTTTGAGCAACGCTCGAAAATACGTCACTGAGAGGGT
>OLGV01000225.1_pt1 | contig 24925 bp, 23 predicted proteins | sample 1605761 | NCBI WGS metagenome assembly OLGV01 (sample SAMN03283245) | human gut metagenome | biome: human-associated habitat; material: feces | host: Homo sapiens | place: Peru | collected 2012
ACTGGCTCAGAGGTCCCCGTCCGCTCAACGGTCAGGAGATATCCTTCCTCAACGACCGCTTCCGCGACGGCAAGACCTATCTCCCGTTCACCTACTTCGTAGGCGCAACGCCCGACAATAACTACACTCCCTCTCAGCCCTATACAATCATCATTGAGAGCAATCACGTATCCGGCGAGGAGAAGGACTACATGAAGCTGTTCATTCCCTGCGGCGGCGCAGACGATCCCCGTCCCATTAAGATGCGCCAGCGCGGCTCAGACGGCAAGTGGTTCCTGTGGGAGCAGTACCTGCTGACAGGCGTGCGCACCCCGAAGGAAGCCGACCCGTGGGCATAACAGGAGGAAAATAATATGGATATTTGCGGACTTTGGAAAGTCAGGGAAATGCATTTGGTTACCCCGGACGGCGAGAAAGTCTTTACGGCAGACAGTCAGGTCGATAACGATATGTATGCCGAAATTGTCCAGATGTGCAAATATATCATGGAATTTGCACCGGACGGAACGCTCAACACGCTCTTATTCGTGCCCGAAGAGGTGCGCGAAGAGGCGAAAAAGCAGGGCGCGGACATCCGCGAAGACGGATATGCGGTTTTGGAGAGTACCGTATGGAAGGAAGAAGACGGAAAGTTCTACTATGACACCGGGATTCAAGGCGAGGTGTTGGGCGAAAAGGTTGATTCCTTTGCGGAGATTTCACTTCTGCCGGATGACTGCCTTCTCTATAACCTCGGCACGATGATACTCGAGCGTGCGTAAACCGCGCCCTGCTTTAAAACGGCAGCAAAAAAGAAAATCTTCCGATTAAACGAACCCGCCCCGCCGACTGTGCGAACCGTCGGCGGGGCGGGATTTTTTGCCGTCTTTCTGTCTCGATTTCTTGACAAGCGGTTACTTGAAGTGTAAAATTAAAATTAAGCAAGGCTTACTTTTCGGGAGGATAATATGACGCTTAATGAGATGAAAGCAGGGGAGAGCGCGCTCATAACCGCCGTAGGCGGCGAGGGCGCTCTCAGATGCAGATTGCTCGATATGGGGCTCATTCCGCGAACCCGTGTGACGCTTCAAAAGGTCGCGCCGATGGGCGATCCGATAGAGATAATGGTGCGCGGCTATGAGCTGACGCTCCGCGTTGACGATGCGAAAAAGATAGAAGTCAGAGCCGAGGAGGACGCAAAATGATATTTGCTCTCGTAGGTAATCAAAACTGCGGAAAGACAACTCTCTTTAACGCACTGACAGGCTCTAATCAGCACGTCGGAAACTTTCCGGGCGTCACAGTCGATCAGAAGATGGGCGCGATAAAAGGCGCAAAGGACAGCTCCGTTGTCGACCTGCCCGGAATATACTCCCTGCGTCCTTATACGCAGGAGGAAATAGTTTCGCGCGACTTTATAATCAACCAAAAGCCCGACGGTATCATAAATATAGTCGATGCCACGAATATAGAGAGAAACCTCTATCTGACGCTGCAGCTGCTCGAGCTGCGCGTGCCTATGGTGCTCGCGCTCAACATGATGGACGAGGTGCGCTCGAACGGCGGCACGATAAATGTCAAGAAGATGAGCGACGCGCTCGGTATTCCCGTCGTGCCGATAAGTGCGGCAAAGGGCGAGGGCGTGTCCGAGCTTGTTGATCAGGCTTTGCAGGTCGCAAAAAGCAAGACGCTGCCGAAGGTCTGGGACTTCTGTTCGGACGGATCGCCCGTCCACCGCTGCATCCACGCTATAGTGCATCTTATCGAAGACCACTCCTCGCGCCTTGACCTGCCGTGCCGCTTCTGCGCGACAAAGCTCATTGAGGGCGGCGACGATATGGCGGACAAGCTCGAACTGGACAGCAACGAGTGCGATCTGCTCGACCACTGCATAGTCGAGATGGAGAACGATACCGGGCTTGACAGAAACGCCGCGCTCGCCGAAATGCGCTACGAATTCATAGAAAAAGTAGTCGAGAGCTCGGTCGTCAAATGCCACGAGAGCAAGGAGCACCGCCGCAGCATGAAGCTCGACCGTGTCCTGACCGGCAAATACACCGCCATTCCCGTGTTCATAGGCGTTATGTGTCTCGTGTTTTGGCTGACCTTCAATGTTATAGGCTCCGCCCTCTCCGACTGGCTGAGCATCGGAATAGACAAGCTCACGGGACTTGCTGATTCGGGTCTGACCGCCTACGGGATAAACCCGGTTATACACAGCCTTATTATCGACGGAATTTTTGCGGGCGTCGGAAGTGTCCTGTCGTTCCTGCCGATAATCGTGACTCTTTTCTTCTTCCTGTCCATACTTGAGGACACGGGCTATATGGCGCGAATCGCCTTTGTTATGGACAGACCGCTGAGGAAAATCGGTCTGTCGGGGCGCAGCTTCGTCCCCATGCTCATCGGCTTCGGCTGCTCCGTCCCCGCGATAATGGCGACCCGCACAGTCTCGTCCGACCGCGACCGCAAGATGACGATAATGCTGACCCCGTATATGAGCTGCTCGGCGAAAATTCCGATATATTCGGTCTTTGCGGCGGCATTTTTCCCGGGGAACGGTGCGCTCGTTATGATATGCCTGTATTTCTCGGGCATAGTGCTCAGCGTCCTGCTCGCGCTGATACTCAAAAATACTGCCTTCCGCGGCAACCCCGTGCCGTTTGTCATGGAGCTGCCGAACTACCGAATCCCGTCGCCCAAGAGCGTTGCGCTCCTGCTGTGGGAAAAGGCAAAGGACTTCCTCCAGCGCGCGTTTACAGTCATATTTGTCGCAACGATTATCATATGGTTCCTTCAGAGCTTCGACACGCGCATAAACCCCGTTGAGGACAGCGCAGACAGTATGCTCGCCGCGATAGGCCGCTTTATAGCGCCGATATTCAAGCCCCTCGGCTTTGCGGATTGGCGCGTCGCAACCGCGCTTATCTCGGGCTTTACCGCAAAGGAGGCGGTCGTCTCCACGATGTCCGTCCTGCTCAATACGAGCATATCGAGCCTGGGCGGCGCGCTCTCGTCGCTGTTTACTCCGCTGACCGCCGCAAGCTTCCTCGCGTTCACTCTGCTCTATACGCCCTGCGTCGCCGCGGTCGCAACCATAAAGCGCGAGATGAACTCGACCCTTGCAACGATAGGTATAGTCATTCTCCAGTGCGTTGTCGCGTGGCTTGTCGCGTTCGGCGTTTATCAGATAGGGAGCCTGATAGCATGAAACCCGTTGATTTTGTTATAATAGCCGTTATAGTTCTGCTCGTTGTGCTTGCGATTATTTCAATACGCAGGCAGAAAAAGCGCGGCGGATGCTCGGGCTGCTCCGGATGCTCCGGTTGCTGCTCGCAGTGCGAAAAAAACAAAGATAAATAACACAGAGAGCCGATATCTTTTGATGTCGGCTCTGTATTTTTCTTACTTTCTCCTTGCGAGCACTCCCGACAGAACACATTCGGCGGCGAGCGTGACTGTTATCAGGCAGCCCGTGACGGAGAAATTATTTATATTATATAACAGCTGCATGGGCGAAATAACGGCCGCCGCCAGAGAGATGCCGAAAACCCGAAGCAGAGCCTTGCGGCTGTCCTTTGCCGCCGCCAGGATTGCGGCCATCAGCAAAACGCAGGTGAGAAGCGCCGTTATCCCGGGCGAAAGTTTGCGTAGCCCCAAGGGGTCGGGCTGAAATATGAGTAAGTCGTTCGTATTGTCCTGTCAGGGAAATCCTTGAAAATCAGAACCGCACCGTACGGCAGCGACTCCAAAAACAGAGCGACGACAGGCAGCAGCACGGTTAAAACTTTTCCGAGTTTTTTCATCGAAGCCCCTCCTTTTATTTCGTTAATCTCTTCACATTGCGCACGCAAAGCACGGCGGTATAAATGCCTATGAGCAGGAATATTGCCGCCAGCATGGTGCAGAATATACGCAAATCCGTGTCGGGCTTGTCGAATTCCGCGCAGCTTATGACGAACGCGGCAAACGCTATGATTGAAAGTCTGAACGGCAGCGGGCGGTGCCCTTTGTCGAACGCGATGAACAGGAGCGCGAGATATGACCCCACGCATACGATGCCGAAGACTAACAAAACGCCAATAGTCGCTTCGCTGAAATAGAAAAAGTCGTCGAACACACCACTTAATACCGACTCCGACGAAATCGGCAGGTGCAGATGGACGAGCCCGTAGGACGCACAGTATATGAACGCGTACAAACTGCAAAGAATATATCCTATGGCGGCAGATACGGTATAAAATTTCTTCAATTTATTGTCGTTGATATCCATAAGAAAACCCCGCTTTCAAGAGCCTGAAGTGAGCTTTGGATATAACTGCCGTTGTGCTTCTCTCTGCACTTTCAGTGTAGCATACAAAGCTATATATGACAACAAAATTCTCAAAAAAAAGCAAAATTAACAGCTTATTCACACAAAAGAAAAAGAGCCGGGCTTTTCGGGCATCGGCTCTTAAATGTTAAAAATAAAAATCAGCTTTCAAAATCAACGCTTTCGCGCTCGAGGCGAACCGCCTTTACGAAAGCTCTTACCTTGAGGTGCTCCGGGTGGCTGTCATATGCGTGCAGCGCGTCCCAACTCTCGAATTGCGAGAAGAGCACAGCGTCGTATTTGCCGCCGTTTTCGTTTATTCCGACCTCTGCCTTTATAAGCCCCGGAACAACGCCGACGAGCGCTTCAAGCAGCTCTTTGATGTGCTCCGCATTCTCTCTCTTGTCGTGTCCCTCGGCCTCGTCCTTGAGCGCCCAAAATACTATATGTGTTACCATTTTATTTCCTCCTGTTTTTGAAAGACTGACAGGCTTTTCCCGCTCCGAGCATCACCGCCGCAGTTATCGCTCCGACGCCGAGTGCGTATGCGGCTACTGTGGCGTTGACGCTCTGGCGGTCGGTTATACGCTTTTTAATAGGCCCTAAGCAGGTGCATTCGAGCGCGAAATCCTTAAAAGAGTGTACGCTCGTCTCAAAGCTTCCGTCCTCGTGAACGGTCACAAGCCTGACGGACGGTCTGCCGCCGTCTGTGTATGCCCAAAAGCCCGAGGTCTTGCACTGTGCGAGCAGTATCCCGTCAACCTCGCCCGCGATATTGTTCATGTGGTCGTGGCCGAAGAATGCGCCCTTGACATCGCCCATCTTTTTCCAGCTCTCAAACTGTCCGCTGTTGACGTCCGGCGGGCAGGGTCCCTCCGCCAAATAGCCGTTGTCCTTGTCCTTGAGAACATACCAGTTCTTGCTGAGATGCCCGTAGCCGCGCACGGCTTTCCACATCTCCCACGGCTTCGCCTTTCTCATCAGTTTATATTCCTCGAGAACCGGGATATGCTGAAACAGCAGAGCGGGCAGGGGAGCGCCCTTGTTTTCCTTGCGCAATTTTGCCGAGGTTTGCTCGTACCAGTCTATCTGATCCCTGTGAATAATATCGTAGGCGGAGATATCCGTGTCATAAAAAGTGTTGTTCGAGTCCATGAACCAGAGGTTGAATTCCGGCTTTCCGCTCTTGCCGCAGATGGGTATATAATAGTTCGAATATCCCGTGATATCCTTGTCGCCTCGGCGGGTCACGCAGTATTCGGTGTTGACGAGAATTTCCGTCAGCTCCTCCTCGCGCTGCGCGTCGTGGTCGTGGTTGCCCATGACGGTAGCAAACGGTATCCCGCGCTCGACGGCGGGCGCGACAAGCCCCTTCAGCTGCCGCACAACCGGCTCCATGTCCGCGTCGCCGCTCGGTATAGAGCATATGTCGCCCATGTATACCGCAAGATCGGGCTTTAAGGCTTTGAATGCGGTTTCGTGGAATTTCAGCGTGTCCGCGCGCTTCGCCTTGCCCTCCTTTGAGTCGAAGTCGTCCTTCTCGTGCGGGTCGCCGAAGAGCAGAATCCTAAACTCTCCGTCCTCGTTGAATTTGAACTGCTTGTCATACATCGCAATTGCTCCTTATCTGAAAAACGGCCTCTCTTATTGCCTCGCTCTCCGTGGGGTGGGGGAACGCCGTGTTTCTAATTTCTTCTACAGTCATATTTTTTGCTATCATTGCCGCCGCGCCGCAGATAAGCTCCGACGCCTCGCCGCCCGCTATGTGGACTCCGAGCAGCCTGCCGCTTGATTTTTCCGCTGTTATTTTGCAAAAGCCGTCCTGCCCGCCCTGTGCAAAATATCTGCCGCTCGCGCGCAGAGGCACCTCGGCGCACACGGCGTCAATGCCCTTTTCGAGCGCGCCCTCGAGCGTATCGCCGACGCACGCCGCCTCGGAGAAGGTGAACACGACCTGCGGTATCGCAAGATAGTTTACCTCGTCCGTTTTCCCGAGAATATTGTTTATCGCCGCTTCCGCCTCACGGTATGCGGCGTGAGCGGACATGGCCTTTCCGTTTACGTCTCCCGCGGCAAAAACGCCGAGAACGGCAGTTCTCATCCGACTGTCAGTGCCGAGGCTTTCGAGCCCGATGTTCTCAATGCCCAAGCCGTCCGAGCACGCGGTTCTGCCCGACGCATTTATTATGATATCCGCGCTTACGGTTCCCGTTTTGCCGTGCGCGTCGGTGTATTCAACGCGCCCGCCGTCCGCCGAAACCGCCTTGTGAGAGGTCAGGATATTTATTCCGTTTTTTCTGAGACTGCGCCGCAAAAATGAGCCGATATTTTTGTCCATAGTCGGGGCGAGCCTGTCCGCCTGCTCGATTACCGACACGCGGCAGCCGAGCGCGTTCAGGTATTCGGCGGCCTCGAGCCCCGCCGCACCTCCGCCTATGACGGTGGCGCTCGCGGGAATTTTTTTGAGACTGTAGACTTCGCCCGCCGCCATGATATCCGCGCCGGGAACCTTAGGCCCGTTCGGGCGCGAGCCCGTGCAGACGAGAAGATACTTTGAATATATTTCTTCCTCTTCGACTGCGGTTATAAACAGCCCGTCCGCCTTGCCTTTTATATAGGCCTTGGCTTTTATTATGCTTACTCCCGCGCATTTCAAGCGCTCCTCCAGGCCTTCCCGCAGCTGACTTACGGCGGCATCCTTTCGGGCGAGCGCCGCGCCGAGGTCGAACTTTACATTTTCGCAGGTTACTCCGAAGCCTTCCGATGAGAGCGCCTGTCTGTAGAGCTTTGCCGAGTAAAGCATGGCCTTAGACGGTATACAGCCTAAATTCAGACACACTCCGCCGAGCTTCTTTTTTTCGATGAGCGCTGTTTTGAGTCCGCTTTGAGCGGCTTTTATCGCCGCACTGTATCCGGCAGGTCCGCCGCCGATAACAGTCAAATCAAAAATATCCATAGGCGATCCCTTTCCCTTTTTTTCAATTATATCCGAAATTTTCTCCGCGGTCAATCAAACAGCCCTGTTTTTATTGACTTTAAGGGCGCTAAGCATTAAAATTATCGTTGTAAAAAATCTTTTTTCGGGAGGCATCCGATGAGAACACCGGCTTATCACAAATCGCTTGAAACTCTTCATGTCAACTGCCTTGAGCCGCGCGCCTATTTTATTCCCTTTGCGGATGAGAAAACCGCCGCCACACGCGAGCGCGGGCAGTCCGATTATTTTCTTTCACTCTGCGGCGAGTGGGATTTCCGCTTTTTCAAAAGCTTTGAGGATGTCCTGCGAGAGCCCCCCGAATATGTCGGTGAGGGCGGTTTTGATAAAATCGCCGTTCCGCGCAGCTGGCAGACCTATGTTGACCGCGGCTACGATGTTCCGCTCTACAGCAATCTCGAATATCCCTTCCCGACCGACCCGCCGTTTGTCCCGGACGAGAATCCCTGCGGGCTCTATGTCAGAAAATTTACGCTCGATGAAAAGCTCGCCTCGCGAGATCTGTTTTTGAATTTCGAGGGCGTGGATTCGTGCTTTTATGTCTGGCTCAACGGGAAGTTCGTCGGCTTCAGCGAGGTCTCGCACTGCACGAGCGAGTTCGATGTTACGGCATTTGCGGAAAGCGGCGAAAATACTCTCTGCGTGCTCGTTGTCAAGTGGTGCCCCGGCACTTATCTCGAGGATCAGGATTGCTTCAGATTTTCAGGCATTTTCCGCGAGGTCTATCTTTTGGCACGCGGTAAGGAGAGATTTGACGATATATTTGTAAGGAGCTGCGTCTCCGATGATCTCGCCTCCGCCGAGCTGGCTGTGGAAGCGAAGCTCAGCACGCCCTGCAATGTGAGATATAAGCTTGTCGCGCCGGACGGAGCCGTTGTGTCCAAAGGCGTCGGCGGCGAAAATCTCAGTATAATTATCAGCTCTCCTGTGCTTTGGAATGACGAAGAGCCCCGCCTGTACGAGCTTTGGCTCAGTGTCGGCGACGAGGTCGTTCTGCTCGACCTTGCGGTGCGCCGCTTTGAGATAAAGGACGGAGTCTGTCTTTTAAACGGAAAGGCCGTCAAGGCTCGCGGCATCAACCGCCACGACTCTCACCCCGTTACGGGTCACGCCGTCACGCTCGATGATATGCTTAGGGATATCATGCTCATAAAGCGCGCCAACTGCAATATGATACGCACCTCGCATTATCCGAACGACCCGCGCTTTCTTGAGCTTTGCGACAGATACGGTATAATGCTGACGGACGAAGCGGATATCGAAACCCACGGCATGGGCTACGATTGGGAGGGCGAGTGGGATTGGATGCGCTGGTCGCGGCTCTCCTCGTCTCCCGAGTGGCGTGAGGCGTATGTCGACAGGGCAAAGAGACTCTTTGAGCGCGACAAAAATCACGGCTGCGTCGTGCTCTGGTCGCTCGGCAACGAGTCGGGAGCGGGCGTCAACCACCGCGCCATGGCGCAGTATATCCGCTCGCGCGACGACCGTGCGCTGATACATTACGAGAACTCCCACCTTGAGTTCAAGGCCGTCCCCGAGGGAGAAAATTTTGCCGATATCTCGGATGTAGAGAGCCGTATGTATGCGGGAACGGAATATATAGAGAGTTATCTCAATAATAAAGAATATACGAAGCCTTTTTATATGTGCGAATATGTCTGCTCGATGAGCACGGGCGATGTCTATCCGTTCTGGGAGCTTGTCGAAAAGTATGACAACAATTTCGGCGGCTGTATCTGGGAATGGTGCGACCACGCGGTCAATGTTCCGGACAAAGACGGCGGAGCGCGATATTTTTACGGCGGCGACTTCGGCGATTTCCCGAACAGCGGCATTTGCTGCATCGACGGGCTCGTCTATCCCGACCGCACCCCGCGCCCCGGCTATTTTGATATGAAGCGCGTCTACCGGCAGTATTCGGCCGCCTATAACGGCGATGGCAGCGTGACCGTTACGAGCCGCAGACGCTTTACTCCGCTCGACGATACGGCGATTCACTGGACGCTGAGCGAGGACGGAAAAACCGTTTCGGAGGGTATTACCGACGCTCTCGCGACCCCCGCGCAGGGGAGTACGACAATAAAGCTCTTCGACCCCGAAAAAGTTGATTCGCTCCCGTCCTGCCTGCTGACCCTGAGCTTCGTCTCGACAAAGGCTTACCCATGGGCGGAGAAGGGCTTTGAAACGGGTTTCGAGCAGTTTATGCTCAAGGACTATACCCGCTATATACCAAAGGCGGGCAGAGTTGAGCTCGACGAAAACGACCGCTTCGCGGTTATTAAGGCGGGGAATATCGTCTATACTTTTGATAAGCCCTACGGGCGCATAGAATCGATAGTCTGCGGCGAAAAAGAACTGCTGAGCGCACCCGTTGAGCCTCAGATTTGGCGCTCGCCCTGCTATAACAGGGGTTCGTCCGATATGTGGCGGCTCAAGAATTTCAAATATGCCGCGCAAAAGACCTACTCCTGCCTCGTCTTGAATACGGACGGCGGCGTGTGCATAAAGACCGAAATATCGATAGGCGGCCCGTCCTGCCCGCCCGTCATTCACGCCAAAGTTGATTACAAATTTACCCCCGACGGCTGCGTGACGCTTCTGTTTGACGGCGATGTGATAGAAAAATGCCCGGTGCTGCCGAAGGTCGGCTACAGGCTCTTTATGCCCGAAGCTTTTGAGAGCGTCCGTTACTTCGGCTACGGGCCTAAAGAGGCCTATGTTGACAGGCATAAATCCCAACGTCTCGGGCTTTGGAGCACGACGGCAACGGATAATTTCGAGCACTATATCCGCCCGCAGGAGAACGGCGCACATTACGGCACTCGCTTTGCCGAGGTTGCGTCCGATGCGGCGGGACTGCGCTTTGAGCCGTTCGGCATGGAGCATTTCAGCTTCAATGCGCAGCATTTCACGGCGCAGATGCTCGAGGATACCAAGCACGATTTCGAGCTGAAACCCTTGAGGGATACCGTCGTCAGCCTCGATTGGCGCATGACGGGTATCAGCGAGGCTCGTTATCATAACGACCCCGAGCGCGACCTTCGCCTTATAGACGAAAAGAAGCTCCGCTTCGGCTTTATGATAAGACCGTTTGAAAAATAAGACACCACGGGAGAGATACAATGTATTTGAAAGAACTGCTTGAGGGCACTGCCGTCGCGGGCGATTATCCGCAGAGGGACATATGCGATATAGTCTACGATTCGCGCAAGGCGAAGCCGGGCACGGCGTTCGTCTGCATGAAGGGCGAGACGACCGACGGGCATAAATACGCAAAAAACGCATATGACCTCGGCTGCCGCGTATTTGTGGCGGAGACTGCGCTCGATTTGCCCGATGACGCAATCGTGCTGATGAGCGAAAACCCGCCGCGACCTCGCACAGATGAGCATTAACTTCTTCGGTCACCCTGCCGACGAGCTTAAAATGATAGGCATAACCGGCACAAAGGGCAAGACGAGCATAACCTATATTCTGCGCAGTGCGCTCGAAAACTGCGGCATAAAGACGGGCGTTATCGGCACCGTCGGCGCGTTTTACGGCGATAAAAAGATACCGACCATCAACACGACCCCCGAATCCTATGAGCTTCAGAAGATTCTGCGCGAGATGGCGGACGGCGGCTGCGAGGCGGTCTGCATGGAGGTCTCGTCCATAGGACTCAAGATGAGTCGCGTCTACGGCATTGAATTCTATGCCGGAATATTCACCAATCTTTCGCCCGACCATATCGGCGGAAAAGAGCATAAGACATTTGAAGAATACGCCTATTGGAAAAAGCAGCTCTATGTTCACAGCGGCTTCACCGTCGCCAACCGGGACGATGCGTTTTTTGACGATATCGCCGCCGCGTCAAAGGGCGAGGTGGTAAGCTACGGCCTCGACGAAAAATGCGATTACTATGCGGAGAATATAAACCCGCTGCGCCGCCCGGGTTTTCTCGGCATAGAGTTCGACTGCAAGAGTAAATTCGACGCCCCGTGGCACGCGCAGGTCAGTATGCCCGGCTTTTTCAGCGTCTACAACGTCTTGGCTTCCGTCGCACTTCTGCGCAAAATGGGCGTGCCGGTCGAAAAAATGCGCGAGGCGTTTGCTCACGTCAGTATAGAGGGCAGGATGCAGCTCGTTCATGTCAGCGACGATTACAGCGTCATTATCGACTATGCGCACAACGGTCTGAGCATGGAAAATGTTATCGAGACTGTACGCGACTATAAGCCCAACCGTATTGTTGCGCTTTTCGGCTCAACGGGCAACAAGGCAACAGTCCGCAGGCAGGAGCTCGGTCTTGTCAGCGCAAGGATGTGCGATTTTATCATAATCACAAGCGACGATCCGGACTTTGAGGACCCTGACGTGATAATCGACGAGATAGCCGGATGGGTCGAAAAAGGCGGCGGAGCGGGCAAATATGTCAAGATAACCGACCGTGCCGAGGCAATAGAATATGCCCTTGACCATATGCGGAAAGGGGATATACTCCTTCTGCTCGGCAAAGGGCATGAGCACTTTATGAAAGTTAAGGGTGAAAAAATATATTTCAATGAGCTTGAATGTATAGAGAGCTACAAGAAAAAGCACGGAATGAAATAACTTTTAAAAGCCGTAAAAATACGCAAAGACCCCGGAGAGTATTCCCTCCGGGGTCGCTTTCTTTGTATCAGCCGATGTCGATTCTTCTCGATGTCGGCACGTTTTCTTCCTTCTTGGGCATTGTCAGGGTCAGAACGCCGTCCGCGGTTTCCGCCTGGTGCTTCAGCGTGCTGCCATCCAGGTTGAGCACCCGGTAGAGCGGCTCCCGCTTGTCTGGTTCTTCAGAGGAAGCGGATACCGAGCCATAAGACCTCTCGCGGCGGACGAAGTTGCCCTTGTCGTCCTTCTTCTCGCTCTCGCTGTTGCGCTCTGCGCTGATGGTCAGGTAGCCGTCCTCAATATCGACGTGAATGTCCTCTTTCTTGAAGCCGGGCAGATCCGCCTCAAGCACATATTCCTTGCCGTTGTCCTTTATATCGGTCTTGAAGTCCGCTGCGGCCATGTCGCCCCAGAAGCTCTTCTCGAAGTTATCCATATCTCTGAAAGGATTAAAGAGTGCACGCTGATGTCTGCGTTCATAAGGTGTAAGTTCAAACATAATTGATTCCTCCGTTTGTTGTGTATTGATATTCATAATGAAGTGTCTGTTTTATTTATCTGATTGCTCTCCGATTTCCATCGGACTCACTCTCTTTCTTCTCCGGGGGCTCTTGCTCCCTTCGTTTGATTATATAATACCCCCGCTTTGTTAAAAAAGAATACATTGGATTATGAACAAATTGTAAATCATTAGCACTCTAATATATCAAGTGCTAAAACGCGCTTAAAAACGTCCCGCAGGTTTTTATCATACGCGGGACACAGGGAGAATATAAATGCATTGACATTTTCTGTTAAGGAGAGGAATGCGATGCAAATCAACGTTATAACGCAGTCGGTCGGCGTCGAGGAGACGCTCGGTGCCTGCACTGCGGAACAGCCGATAGATGCCGATATAACCCTGCCGGATTATTGTCCGGACATAAGGCGCGTGCTCAAGTGCCTTGTTACTCCGCGCATAACCGCCGTTCAGACCGCAGGCGACAGGGCGACGGCGGATGGCTCTGCGGGCGTGTGCGTCATCTATACCGACGAGCAGGGAAACGTCTGCTGCTTTGAGCAGACCTACCCGTTCTCGAAGTATGCCGAGCTCAAGGGTGCGGACGAAAACTGCTGTGTGAATGTGCGGACCTATACCCAGTACGCAAACTGCCGCGCCGTCAGCCCGCGAAGGCTCGATATTCATGCCGTGGTCAGCGTGGCGTTTTGCATATCGGGAGTGAAGCAGGAGGAGATAATAACCGGTGCCGAGGGCGCGGGGATACAGCTCAGATGCTGCGACAGCCGCACTGCGAGCCTTGTCGCCTGCACGGAGACTGCGTTTCCTATGAGCGAGACCGTGCCCCTGCCCGAGGGCGACCCCGCCGTGTCCAATGTGCTCAGCGCACAGGCGGCGGCGCTCGCGCAGGAGATAAAGGTTATCAGCAACAAGCTTCTTGTAAAAGGCGAGCTTACCGTCAGCGCCGTCTGCCGAGGCGAGGACGGCGAAATATTCGGCTTCGGCCACTCCATGCCGATAAGCCAGATAATCAACCTTGAGGGCATAGACGAGGACTGCACCTGCTGCGTGTCACTGCCCGTCACCTCTCTCGAAGTTCTGCCGAAGGCGGATCAGGCGGGCGACAACAGACTTATTGATATCAGCGTGCGTGTTGGCGCGGGGGTCAAGGCCTATAGGGAGCTGAGCCTGCCTGTTGTCACCGACGCCTATTCCGTATGCTGCAACCTCGAGACTAAGAGCCGCAATATAGATTTCTCCGTTATTGCCGACAGATTCAGCGATACTTTTACCTGCCGCAGCACGCAGGATTTGCCGGAGGCAAAGCAGATTTTGGCCCTCTGGTGCTCCGACCTTTCAAAGAGCGTATCGCAGGACTCCGACGGAGTGATAATTTCGGGCGAGCTGACGCTCCACTTTCTCTATTCCGATGCCGAGGAGCAGCCCTGCTATGCTCAGCGGCAGGCGAGCTATGAATACCGCCGCTCCGTCAGAAAATGCGGAGAGCTCAGTCTGTCTCCGTGTATCGAGATAACCGCCGCGAACGCCGCGTGTGCCTCGGGCAGCGCCGAGGTGCGGGTCGAAATGCATATTTCAGGCTGCATCTTCGACAGCGTCCGCCGCAAGACAGTCACCTCGATAGAGTGCGCCGACACCGAAAGCAAAAAATCGGGCGGCGCCGCGCTGACCGTCTATTTTGCCGACGCGGGCGAGGAAATTTGGAATATAGCGCGGCGTTATAACACTACCGTGGAAGCGGTGGAGCAGGAAAACGGAATAACGGGCGAGACGGTGGCGCAGAAATGTATGCTGCTGATACCCGGAGTCTGAGGAGGGATAACCGTGCAGGAGAGAAATATTTACAGCGATATAGCAAAGCGCACCCAGGGCGATATATATATCGGAGTCGTCGGCCCTGTCAGAACCGGAAAATCCACATTTATAAAGCGCTTCATGGACACCCTTGTGCTGCCTAATATCGAGGCTCAGAGCGTGCGTGAGCGGGCAGTCGATGAGCTTCCGCAGTCCGCCGCCGGGCGTACCATAATGACCACCGAGCCGAAATTTATCCCGGAAAATGCCGTCGAAATTTCGCTCCCGTCCGAAGCTACCTTCCGCGTGCGGCTCATCGACTGCGTGGGCTATATCGTCCCGAGCTCTTTGGGATATATTGAGGGCGAGAGCCCTCGAATGGTTAAGACCCCGTGGTTTGAGCATGAGATACCGTTCAATATGGCGGCGGAGATAGGCACGCAAAAAGTCATCAGCGAGCATTCGACGATAGGGCTTGTCGTCACCACCGACGGCTCGATAAGCGAGATACCGCGCAGCGAGTATGAGGAGGCGGAGGGCAGAGTAATATCCGAACTAAAGGGACTCAAGAAGCCGTTTGTCGTCCTGCTGAACAGCACAAAGCCCGAAGCCGACGAGACAAAAAGCATGGCGGCCTCGCTGACCGATAAATACGGCGTGCCCGTTATGCCCGTCAACTGCCTTGAGATAGACGAGGGGGAGATAAAGGAGATACTCACACAGGTGCTCTTTGAGTTTCCCGTCAAGGAGGTAAGTGTCGGTCTGCCCGGCTGGGCGATGACCCTCGGCCGCGAGCATTGGCTGCGCTCGGGGCTCTGCGGCGCGGTGAGCGAGGCGGCGAAGAATCTCCGCACTCTCCGCGATGTAAAACACTTAGCCGAGGATATCTGCTCTTGCGAATATGTGACGGGCGCGAAGATAGCCAAGATGGATTTGTCCTGCGGTGCGGCACGGATAGAGGCGCAGATAGACGGAAGTCTGTTCTATAAGATACTCGCCGAGGAGACGGGGCTCGATATCTCTGATGAGCAGGATTTGATGAGCTGTATGCGCGAGCTTGCCGCTGTGCGCCGCGAATATGAGCGGCTCAAGGGCGCGCTCGACGAGGTCGAGGCGACGGGCTACGGAATAGTCATGCCGTCGCTCGATGAGCTGAGCCTCGAGGAGCCCGAGATAATGCGTCAGGGCGGCAGATACGGCGTGCGTCTGCGCGCCTCCGCTCCGTCGATACACATGATGAAGGCTAATATAACAACCGAGGTCGCGCCGATAGTTGGCTCTGAATCCCAGTCCGAGGAGCTTGTAAACTATATGCTCAAGGAGTTCGAGGAGGATCCGACAAAGATATGGGAGTCGAATATCTTCGGCAAATCCCTGCATGAGCTTGTCAACGAGGGACTGCATAACAAGCTCTACCGAATGCCCGCCGCGGCGCGCATGAAATTACAGGAGACGCTCGAAAAGGTCATAAATGAGGGCTGCAGCGGTCTTATCTGCATCATTCTTTAAAACTTATCGGCTGTGCACATAAAGCACGGCCGATATTTTTTATTTAAACCCTTGACACAAACAAATGTTCTATAGTATAATACATACGAACAAATGTTTGAAATCTGGTGAGAGCGTGGATCTGTTTGACAAGCTGGAGATACTTTCCGATTCGGCGAAATACGACGTCGCCTGCACGAGCAGCGGAACGGACCGCGCCTCGGGCGGCGAGGGGATAGGCAACGCCGCCGCGTGCGGTATATGCCACAGCTTCGCCGCCGACGGCAGATGCATATCCCTGCTGAAGGTTCTCATGAGCAACGCCTGCATCTTTGACTGCAAATACTGCGTCAACCGCGTCTCGAACGACGTGCGCCGCGCGACCTTTACTCCGCGCGAGCTTGCGGAGCTTACGATAAATTTTTACCGCCGCAATTATATCGAGGGACTTTTTCTCTCGTCCGCCGTCGTCGGCAGCCCCGATTATACCTGCGAGCGCATGATAGAGACGCTGCGCATCCTGCGCGAGGAATACAGGTTCGGCGGATATATCCACGCAAAAGCCATCCCCGGCGCGGACAACGCGCTGATAACCCGTCTGGGTATGCTCGCGGACAGAATGAGCGTCAATATAGAATTGCCGTCAAACAGCAGTCTGCAGCTTCTCGCGCCCGATAAGACAAAGGAGTCTATACTCCGCCCCATGGGGCTTATTACAAATAAGATAAAGGAGAGCTCGGCGGAGCTTGTCAAATATAAGCACGCGCCGCGCTTCGCCTCCGGCGGTCAGAGCACTCAGCTCATAGTCGGCGCAACGCCCGACAGCGATTACAAAATAATGTCGCTCTCCGCCGCACTCTATAAGAAATACGAGCTCAAGCGCGTGTTCTATTCGGCTTATATCCCCGTAGTCGAAAATCCGCTTCTGCCCGCAAAGACGACCGAGCCGCCGCTCCTGCGCGAGCACAGGCTATATCAGGCCGACTGGCTTCTGCGCTTTTACGGCTTCGACGCAAATGAATTGCTCGATGAAAAGCATCCGTTTTTGAACCCCTATGTAGACCCGAAATGCAATTGGGCGCTCAATCATATGGAGCTGTTCCCGCTTGAAATAAACCGCGCAACAAGGGAAGAACTGCTGAGAATACCGGGCGTCGGCGTGAAGAGCGTTCAGCGGATTTTGACTGCCCGCCGCGTCTCGCCGCTGAGCTTCGAGGATCTCAAAAAGCTCGGCGTGGTGCTCAAACGCGCCCAATATTTCATAACCTGCAAGGGCAAATATTCGGCGGGGCTCAACGTTAATCCCGACAGAGTTTTAAACTCGCTTATTTCCGAGCGGTGCCGGTCGCTTCTGCCGAATGTGCAGGGCGAGCAGCTGAGCCTGTTCGACAATATGATAACAAGAGAGGATGTAGTACAATGTCTGCACGGTCAGATGTAATATATGTATACGACGGCTCGTTCGAGGGGCTTTTGACAGCCGTTTTCGAGAGCTTTGAGAGCCGCGAGCTGCCGTGTTCTATAGTCGCGGAGGATGAGTTCGTGCCGACGCTCTTTTCTTCAAAAACCGTTGACACCGACCCGCAAAAGGCGGACAGAGTGCGCCGCGGGCTCAAAAAAGCAGGCGCGGATGTCTGGAACACTGTGCGCCTCGGCTACCTCACTTGTCTTGAGGACAGGGGCACGCTTATCAATGATTTTGTGCACATGGCGATGCACTACGGCGCGGGCGTTCTGCGTATGCTCGCAGACGGCACCGTTTCGCGCCTGACAAAAGCCGTCCGCGCCCTCAAGCAGGAGAGCCATAAATATGCGGGCTTCGTCCGCTTCAGCATAAGCGAGGATAACACCCTGACTGCCGTAATCGAGCCGAAAAATTCCGTCCTGCCTCTGCTCGCGCCGCATTTTTGCGACCGATACCCGAACGAATCGTTTTTGATATATGACAAGACCCATTCGCAAGCGCTCGTCTGGCACAACAGAGAGAAAACGGTTATCCACCTCGACGGCTTTGAGCAGCCGCGGGCGGGGGACGAGGAGCTGTATTTCCGCGCGCTGTGGAAGCATTTTTACGACACGGTAGCCATAGAGGCTCGTTACAATCCCCGCTGCCGCATGAGCTTTATGCCAAAGCGCTATTGGAATCAGCTCCCCGAAATGGACGAAAACAATTCAATCGACGCGGCGCGTCAAATTAAGCGAATCGGCGCATAAAAAATAAGCAGGAACCTCTACGGCTCCTGCTTTTATGTTTTCAGTCCTGCGCGTGATTCGAAAGCTTTATCTCGTTGTCATCCGTGAACTCCGCTATAATTCCGTTTTCGTCAACCGTTGCGAAAATCGCGCTGTGGCTCACCATCGTCAGCGTCCATTTGATATCGGGATATATCTTCCCGAGTCTGTTTGTGATTATCGCTATCTCGGGCGAGAGCCCTCTTGCAAACTTGGGCGATGTCGAGCCGTAGTAGCCGTGGTGTCCGACCTTGAGCAGATCCACTTTATGAAGCTGCGGCAGAAGTAAGCCCTCGAGTCCGGTGGTTCTCGTTATGTCCGCGGCGAGGAATGCGCTTTTTTTGCCCTTTTCGACCATCGTTCCGACGGATTCGGCGTTTTCGCCCTGCCCGTGAAGCCGCTCGTCATCGAGCGCCGTGTTGTAGAAGGTCAGCGTGAAATCTCCGAATTTAAACGGCTTGTCCGGTATGTCGGAGGTAACAACTGTGCCTCTGTTTTTGAACGCCTTTACGGTGTCCTCATAGGTTTTTTCAACGCCCCAGCCCCCGTATTCGTATTCGTGGGCTATCTCGTGATTTACGGGCTTTAGATAGAAAGTCTTTACCGTGATGTCCGGGTCCTTGGCAATGGCCTCGAACGAGCCGACATGGTCGTAGTGGTTGTGCGTACCGAGCGCAAACTCGAGCGTTACCTTGCCCTCGGAGTCGCCGGCAGCCTTTTTGAGGTACTTTATAACATCCTCCTCGCTGCCGTCGTAGCTTAACTTTCTGCGCGGATTGTAATCGCCCTCGCCGGAGTCTATAAGCGCGAACTTTCCGTTTGATTCTATAAGTATTGCGTCGGAATTGTTGGTGTTGAGAAAATGTATCCTGTCGGCAGTGCCGTCCGATGAAAACTGCGCCGGGCTGATTTCAACCCTGCTTTGATAGATGTTGCACATGGCAACGCAGATTACATCGAGCGAAAAGACAGACAGCATTATCGTCATCATTATCCATGTCGCAATTTTTTTTATGAGCTTGTCCCTTGTCATATTCCCTCCGCAGCGCAAAATAAAAAACGCTCCTAAAAGTATAGCACACTTTTTCGGTAAATGTCCATATGCAGATGGGTTAAAAAGCGCCGAAATTAATTGTATTCGGCGTTTTTTTGTGATACTATATACGTATGTAAATCGTTTTTTGCTTATTTTCCGCTTTCGGGATCAATAGCCTGTATCATCAGCGAGCCGAAAAGCATGACTCCCATGCTCGGCCGTATACAGTCTGCAGCATCCTTTGCGAGAGCTATACAGCGCCAATAATCGAGTCCGCGTCCCGCGAGCAGCAGAGCGCAGACGGCAAGGGTGAAAAGAACTTCGAAAATAATCACCGCGCCGAGCAAAAGTTTTCGCGAAACGGGATTTATGTAACTTAAATTTTTAGTTATTTTTTCTTTTATACCGCGCATGGCGCACCTCCGTTTTCTCTGATTCTAACCCGAAGTGCGCGTTTTCGCAATGCAAAGATTTTTACTTTTCAGGAAGGGAGAGGAAAAGAATGTCCGTCGGAATATCAACCGCCTGCTTCTATCCCGCGGCGACAGAGGAGGCCTTGCGCTGTGTCGCCGAAGCCGGGGCGAAAGTCACCGAGGTGTTCTTCAATTCTCCGTCGGAGTTAGAGCCTGTTTTTCTCCGCCGACTCTCTTCGATTGCGTCCGACAACGGCATACGCATCCGCTCTCTGCATCCTTTTACCTCGTTTGCCGAGGGCTATATCTTATTCAGCCAGTACGTGCGGCGCTTCGACGATTACAGGGAGTTTTATAAAAAATACTACGCCGCCGCCTCCGCGATAGGCGCAAAAATCGTTGTGCTCCACGGCGCGAAGCTGCCGATGAATATCAGCACGGACGAATACGCCGAACGCCTCGGACTGCTTGTCTCGGACGCGCGCGAGCAGGGTATAATCCTCGCGCAGGAGAATGTCGTCCATCACAACGGGCAGACGCCTGAATTTATGAACGAGCTCAAAAGCCGCCTCGGCAGCGATTTTCACATGGTGCTCGATATCAAGCAGGCGTATCTTGCGGGGATAGATTCGATAGAGTTTTTCAGAGAGTTTTCCGATAATATCTGCCACATACATCTGAGCGACCACGATGAGAGTCACAAGTGTATCCCGCCGTTTGACGGAACTTTTGATTTTGCCGCGCTGTTTTCGCTCTTGAAAAATAGCGGTTATTCGGGTGACTGCGTTATCGAGCTCTATCGCTCGGGCTTCGAGCGAACGGAGCAGCTGACGGATTCTATGCGCAGGCTTGAAAAGCTTGACATTTGACTGTTTTTATGCGATAAATATTATAGACGTTTATCAGGGAGTGATAGCTTTGAAGTGTCCGTTCTGTGGTTTTGAAGAGAGCAAGGTCATCGACTCGCGTCCCACCGACGAGGGCGAGAGAATCCGCCGCCGCCGCGAGTGTATGAGCTGCGGCAAGCGCTTCACAACTTATGAGATAATCGAAACCGTGCCGATAGTCGTTGTCAAAAAGGACAAGTCGCGTGAGGTCTTTGACAGAAACAAGCTTTTCAACAGTATGCTCAAGGCGTGTGAAAAGCGTCCCGTCTATATGGAACAGCTCGAAAAGGCTGTCAGCGAGATAGAGGCCGTGCTTCAAAATTCGCTCGACCGCGAGGTGACAACCGTCTATATAGGCGAGCTTGCGATGGAGAAGCTCAAGAGTATTGACGAAGTAGCCTATGTCCGTTTCGCCTCCGTCTACAGGCAGTTCAAGGATATCAACACCTTTATGGACGAGCTCGCAAAGCTGTTGAAAGAAAAATAAAATAAAATCAAATCAAATCAGGGATCGCTCCGGCGGTCCTTGAATTTTTATATGCTTATCAAAATTACCGTCCCGCCGGGGAAGATAAAAGCTTTTTGCAATTGGGATTTGCAGAGCGGTTGTAAGAGGTACACCGTAGAGGCAACTTTTGCTCGCCCCTACAAGAAAATTGCGGAAAGCTTTGCTTGTAGGGGTCGGCGACTCGACGACCCTTTGACGCCTCAGCGTCACTGATAATTCACCATACGGCACAAAAAATCAGCCGCAACAGTTCACCCGTTGCGGCTGCAAGCTCTTTATTGAATTACCGTCAGTCGGTGACGTTCTTCCAGAAGAAGTCGCGCTTGTCCTGAGTGTTGAGCAGGACAACGGGCTTGAGCTGGTTGAGGTTCGCGCCCTCGTTCTTCTTCATCTCGAGATACTGATGATAAGTGCCCTTCTTGACGAAGTGAAGCTCGGTCTTGCTGAGGGTCTTTTCGTGCCAGGCATCGCCGATGAAGAGGTTCGAATCGCTGAGCTTTTCGTCAAATACCGCCGCGAACTCCTGACGTCTTGCGGGGTCGATTTCATCCTCAGTCTCAACGAAGAGGACATAGTGGCCAGGAGTAGTCGTCTCGGTGTCGGGATAAACGCTGTGTCCGACGGAGACTGTGCCGAAACGGTCGCACATCTGCTCAACCGCCCAGTCAACCATGCTCTGGTCGGTCTTTTCTCCGCCGATGTTAAGCACCTGGTTGAGTCTGTACTTGAACATTACCGTCGGAGACTGCTTGTAGAAGCCGGTGATTTCAACGACATCGTCAATGCGGTAGCGGTAGAGACCGGAGAGGTTTGTGATGATTATCTCATATTCCTCGCCGGGCTTTACTTCGCTTATGGTGAGCGGGCGGGTGCCCTCGGGAGCGCCGACGGGCAGGAACTCAAAGAAGCCGTTGTGAGGAAGAATTACGCAGTCGTTGGAGTTGAGCGCTATCGGCACTGCAACAAGATCCTCGGAAGCGCCGTAGCCCATGTTGTGAATCGGGAGATTTCCCGTGTAACGGCCCAGCTTCTTCGAGTATACCTCGAGCGAGCCTGCGCCCATGCCGAACATCCAGCAGCAGTTCTTCCAGATTCGGGGGACTATCGGAGTGTCAAAGCCCTTTTCAAATTCGCTGCGAAGCTCGGCGGCGCGGCCGGGCATGGGCTTAATGCGCTTCATGAGCTTTTCTTTTACCTGGGGCGGGCACGCGATGCTCTCGTTTATCGTGCCGTGCTCAATGTCGTCGCAGAGCATCTCCCAGTTGTCCTCAAGATAATGCATCATCGACTCGAGAACGGTTATTATCATTGTGCTCAGGTAGCTCACGTCTCTGTCCATCAGCGCGAAACGCAGCTTGAAATACTGCATATCCGTTCTGCTCGGATCCTCCGGGAACATTATCTCCGGGGGAGAGGTGACAAAGGAGCTGACTATGGGCTTTAAGTACATCATCGGGATACCGGAAAGGCAGCTGCAGGTTTTTCCGTTGGGAAGGCGGTGGGGCGTTATCTCGAGCGTCAGCATACCCTTCTGAGGAGGCAGACGCTTGCCGTGCGCGTGGAACCACTTGACGGCGCAGCCGACGGGAGCCGAGAAGCTGAAGCACTGGCAGTTCCACAGCGACCTTGCGGCGAGGGGAACGAGCTTCGGCTTGCCGATGCTGCCGGAGGACTCGGCATATCTGTGTATGCGGTATCTGGTTATAAGATTTCTTTCGCCGGTTTCAACCATGCGGTCGATATATTCCTCGTAGTCCTTGTAGCGCGAGAGAGGAACCTTTGCCTGATAGTCCGCAACGGAGTGAACGTCCTTGAAATTGTGCGCCTTGCCGTATACGGTGTTCTTGTTGTCGCGCATGAGCTTCTTGACAATGTGCTCCTGAACCTTAACGGCGTTTTTTGCGTAAATCCCGAGCTTGACGTGCTCCGCAAGACCCAGGAAGCCGCCGAAGTCGGTCATAAGGCGGCTGAGCGGTTTGATTTTCATATTTTCCTTGCATCTCCATCCCATGGCGGCGGCCGTCTGTTTGCAGCCTGTCCCACCTTAATATGCTGTTATTTTAGTATAAGTATAATTGTATTTTGTTCCTTTTGTGAACTTAAGAAAGATTTAACAATAGAGAATGAAAACAGCAGGGGATTCAGAGCCAATCTGTTTTTTGATATTGAAAAGATTGTACTTATATGTTATCATCTTCTTGATATTCGCAGGGGAGGCGGAAAGGTGAAGAAAAAGAGTAATAATGCAGTTATTCAGTACTTGAAATTCATCGTCGTCGGCAGTATAAACGCGATAGTCAACTATGTTGCGTATGCCGCCGTTGTTTTTGTCGGGGGTCACTATGTGCTTGCGACTCTTGTGGGCTTTGTGCTCAGTGTGCTCTCGTCATATCTGATTAACAGCAGGCTTGTCTTTGAACGCGATGAGGGAGTCAAGGGCTGGCAGGTTCTGCTCAGACTCTATGTTGTGTATGCCTTCTCGGGACTGTTTTTGACAACCTTGCTCACATGGCTCTTCCTTGACGTATTGAACCTCGAGGAGGGTGTAAGGTCGTTGGGCGAGGCCATAAGGCAGTCGGGCGTCGATATGACCGACAGAAAGCTCGCGGAGTATATCGCCCCGTGCATAGTCGCGGTTATAGTAACGCCGTTTAACTTCGTGACAAACAAGTTCTTTGCATACAAAAAACTCGGCAAATCCTCGAAAGAAAAAGCAAAAAAAGAAGAAGTGCAAAACGCATCGACCGGGCGCGATCAGTGAAGCTGATCCGTCCGGTTTTTTGGCTTTTTAATATAAATTATAAACTTTTTCTAAACTAATGCAAATATTTATTAATTTCGCTATAGTAAAAAAGAATGCTCTGCAATCATATAAAATTATGTTTTGAGAGAACTCTGTAAGGGGTACGGAGTTCAAGGCCAGAGAAAATAAAATATGAGGGAAGGAATCAAAAAATGAAAAAGAAGTACAAGGACGTATACTATGATGTGCCCGATGTCAAGACCATAAAGGAGCTTGTCATCCACGGCGTCGGCGAGGGAAAGGATCAGCCCCTCTTTATGTATGACAACGTGAACGGCACAAAGGACAATCCGTTCATCACCAAAACATTTAACGACGTTTGGCACGATATCAACTGCCTGGGTACTTATATGTTTGCCCACGGCGTCAAGGACTGCAACGTCGCCATTATCGGCGAGAACTCCTATGAGTGGATAATCGCGTTTTTTGCGAACCTTCTCGGAAAGATAGTCAGCGTTCCGCTTGATCCCAAGCTCCCCGCAGAGGATCTTGCCGTTCAGCTCAATGAGAGTGAGTGCAAGGCTATCTTCTATTCCGAGTACTATGCTCCGACAGTCGAGAAGATAAAAGAGATAGGCGCTCCCATGGATACATATCTCTATATCCCCGATTTTCAGAAGTACATCGATGAGGGCGAGAAGCTCCTTGCGGACGGCTGCACCGAGTATAAGGATGTCGTCGTATCTCCCGATGACCTCGCAACCATCGTTTTCACCTCCGGCACCACCGGCAAGAGCAAGGGCGTTATGCTCACTCACGGCAACCTCGCTTCTGTTGTCACCTCCTCCTGCAAGTGCTTCCAGGGCGGAAACTCCGTCGGCTTCCTGCCGCTTAACCACACCTTCTCGTGGGTTGCGACTATCTTTGCCGCGTTTATCATCATCACCTACGGCTATATCTGCGTAGATATAAAGAACCTCGTTAAGGATTTCCAGACCCATCATCCTCAGAACTTCTCCGGCGTTCCGCTGGTTGTCGAGACTATCTATAAGCGCGTCTGGAAGACCGCGAGAAAGACCGGCAGAGAGGAAGTCCTCAAGAAGGGCATCAAGATAAGCCGCTTCCTTCTCAAGTTCGGCATCGACGTCCGCCGCAAGTTGTTTGCTCAGGTTCATGAGCAGCTCGGCGGAAATCTGAAGTATATCATTGTCGGCGGTGCTGCGCTTGACCCCGAGTATGAGCAGGGTCTCTATGACCTCGGCATACAGGTTCTCAACGGTTACGGCATAACCGAGTGCTCGCCCGCAGTTACCACCAACACCATGGAAAATCATAAGTCCGGCAGCGTCGGCAGACCGCTTCCGTGCAACGAGATAAAGATAAACGATC
>OLGV01000227.1_pt1 | contig 24766 bp, 18 predicted proteins | sample 1605761 | NCBI WGS metagenome assembly OLGV01 (sample SAMN03283245) | human gut metagenome | biome: human-associated habitat; material: feces | host: Homo sapiens | place: Peru | collected 2012
TGGCGGAAGATGCTGTTATGATCTTTTCACAGAGTTCATCGGCGAAGGCTTTAAGATCCTGCGGAGATTTGATCTGCGGCTTTTTGATATAATCCACAGCACCTGCATCCACGGCATCGAATGCGCTCATAGGAGCGGCGGATACGACAACACATGGGATAGGATACTGCGGGATAAGCTTTTTAAGGAACTGAATGCCGTTCATTTTCGGCATTTCAACATCCAGAGTAAGCACGTCGGGACGAAGCTGGAGGATCTTATCTCTTGCCTCATACGGATCGCCTGCCGTACCGATTATCCGGATATTTTCGTTCTGTGAGATGACCTTTTCAAGCGATGTACGGAAGAAAACGGAATCATCTACTATCAGAACTTTGATAGGTCTGTTTGCCATATGATCACATCCATGCGGGGTTATTTTATGCCGCCCTCCATTTTTCGGTAGATGGCGGGCTTTATATGCTTATATCTCGAATCCTTTGAAACACTTTCTGCATGACCGATGAAAAGATATCCGCCGTTTTTGGTGCAGTCGTAAAATCTTTCGATAAGTGCATCCTTGGTATCCTGTTCAAAATATATCATGACATTTCGGCAGCTTATGAGGTCGTAGGGCTTTTTATAGACAATCTTATCCATAAGATTGAACTGCTTGAAAACGACCTGCTCGCGAATGCTGTCAACGACCTGATACTTATTTGTATCGACTCTGCGGAAATATTTTTTTATCCATCTGTCGGGGACATCGCTCAGCTGTTCGCTGGTGTAAACACCAAGCTTTGCAGTCTTGAGGACATCCGTATCAAGATCTGTTGCGAGGATGCGGCAGTCCCAGAGAGCTTTGCGGGAACCGAAATATTCGTCGATAGTCATAGCGATCGTATATGGTTCCTGACCTGTCGAGGATGCGGCGCACCATATCCTCAGATCGTGATCCGCCACAGTTTTTTCGAGATATGGGAGTATAGTTTCCTTCAGAAAATCAAAATGCGCAGGTTCACGCAGGAAAAACGTGTGATTTGTCGTAAGCTTATTTACAAGCTTGATAGTTTCAGCACCTGTTTTATCGCTGAATGCAAAGTCAATATAGTCCTTGAAATTGGTGAAACCCATTTCCATAACCATGTTTGAGAGACGTCCCTCGATAAGAACACGTTTTTTTGACAGATTTATACCGTAATTTTTTTTCATGTAATCGACAAGGCGGTAAAAATCGTTGTCGGTAAGCTTCATCAAGTTCAAACACCGTCCGTTCAGCTTTCGATAATTTTACAGCAGTCAAGCAGCAGGCGGATCTCGTCGCCGCTTTCGATGATATTTCTGATATATCTGTTTGCGTTTACGTTCTTGGAATTCGGAGTTGCGCTGATCTGGTCGGGAGTTACCGTCACGACCTCGCGCACTCTGTCAACGATAAGGCCTACGGAGGTTCCCTCCCACTCGATAACGATGATGCAGGTGCGCTCATCGTATGGGATCTCTTCCTTGCCGAATCTCTTGCGGACGCTCATGATAGGCACTACCTTGCCTCTCAGGTTGATAACGCCCTTGATATAATCGGGGACCTTCGGGATAACTGTTATCTGCTGTATGCCGATGATCTCCGTGATGTACTGTATCTCAATTCCGTATGTGCAGCCGTCGATCAGAAAAAGAAGCAGCTCGCCGCCTGTTGTGGAAAAGTCATTGTTCTGAGCTTCACTCATGATAATACCTCGTTTCTCTCAAGCTTAAAAATCGCTGATGATATTTCCGACATCGAGAATGATAGTGATCGAACCGTCGCCGAGGATAGTGCAGCCTGCCATACCGTTCTGCTTAACGTTGAAGTTGTTGAGCATCGGTGAGAAGGGCTTTACAACTACCTGCTGCTCGCCCATCAGCTCATCAGCCATGAGGCATGCGCTTCTGCCTTCGTTTTCAACGAGAATGATTATTCCGCTGTAAACATCGGTGACTTCTGTTTCAAGCTCATACAGCTCGTAAAGTCTGATAAGCGGGTAACACTGACCTCTTATCATTATCATTTCTCTGCCTGTTGTATCTTTTATAAGCTGATTTTCCTTCAGCTTGAAGCTTTCCTTGATGGAATTTATCGGGATAGTGAATATTGATTTTCCGACGGAAACTTCCATACCGTCCACGATAGCGAGCGAGAGCGGGATCTTGATGATAAATGTTGTTCCGAAGCCTTCCTTGGAGTCAACGGAAACAGTACCGCCGATCTTCTCGATGCCCTTCTTTACAACGTCCATGCCTACGCCTCTGCCGCTGTATTCCGTTACCTGCTCGTTGGTCGAAAATCCCGGGAGCATGATCATATTGAAGATCTCCTTGTCGGAATATTCGCTTTCGGGCTTTGTCAGCAGACCGTTTTTCTTAGCCTTTGCAAGTACCTTTTCTGTATTGATTCCGTATCCGTCGTCGGAAACGGTGATGATAACTTCACCTGATGAACTGTAAGCCGCAAGAGTGATCTTGCCCTTGGGATCCTTGCCTGCTGCGATACGCTCGTCGGCAGTATCCTCAATGCCGTGATCCATGGAGTTTCTTACCATATGCATAAGAGGATCGTTCAGACTGTCGATAATGGACTTGTCTACCTCGGTATCCTCACCCTCGAAGATAAGGTCAACGTCCTTGTTCAGCTTGATCTTCATATCTCTTACGATACGTGTCATTTTATTGAATGCGCCTGACAGCGGGATCATTCTTATGGACATAACGCTGTCCTGAAGCTCGTCTGTAAGCTTTCTGAGCTGTCTTGCAGCCTTCTGGAAGTTATCGAGCTGGAGTCCCTTCAGGTCGGGGTTGGATGTTACCATAGCTTCGGTGATAACGATCTCGCCGACGATATCAAGCAGCTGATCGAGCTTGTTGAGGTTTACGCTGATAAGGCTCTGCTTGCCCTTTGTGCCTGTTCCTGCGGCAGGAGCGGAGGGCTTGCTTTCGGCAGGCTTTGCAGCGGGCTTGGGTGCGGGTGCAGCGGCAGGTGCGGCAGCCTTCGGAGCTTCTGCCTTGGGTGCTGCGGGAGCAGACTGTGCGGGAGCTGCGGCAGGAGCGGCGGGAGCGGCGGCAGCAGGAGCTGCTGACGGAGCAACAGCCTCGCTGATGAGGTCGCATTTCAGTACGCTGGGGCTTTCTGTTATTTTTGCGATAACTTCATCGGTAGAAGATGAGGATTTGAAGTGGATAATGAAGCCGTCCTTTGCGATAACGTCCGCAGTTGCGGAATTTTCTTCGATATCCGACGGTTCAAATGCCAGTGTATCGCACATGCCTCTTATATTGTTTACAGCCATGAGTGCACGGAGGTTTTCCATCTTGCAGTCAGGCTCGAATGTTACCTTGACGGTAGTAAGCTCGCTTACGGGTATCTCAGCGCCTGCGTCGGAGCCGTATTCAAGGACTTCATAGGATTTAACGTTCAGCGACTCCTCGATAAGCTTCAGGATATTGTCATCGTTTGATGCTGATTTGAAGTGGATAATAAAGCCGTTTTCAACGATAGCCTTCGCTGTTTCGGGATTTGTTTCGATATCGGCAGGCTCATATTTAAGTGTGACGCACTCGTCCTGTATCTTATTTACGATAATGAGCGCACGGAGATTTTCCATCTTGCAGTCATCATCGAAGAATACCTTGACGGTTGTAAGAGTGGATACCTTTCTTGTTTCGACAGGAGCAGCTTCTGCGGGTGCAGCGGAAGCGGCGGGCTGAGCTGCGGCAGGAGCCGGTGCGGGAGCGGGTGCAGCCTGAGCTGCTTCGCCGTTCTTGAGTGCTGCGGCATATGCTTCGATATTGCCCATCAGCTCGGTGAAGTCGGTAGGCGTATATTCGTCCTCCTGAATGAGGTCGATCTCAGCCTTCAGCAGGTCCGAAGCTTTGAAAACGAGGTCGTAAAGCGACTCGATATTGGCGATAACGGGGTGTTCCTCTCTGATTATGAAGAACATATCCTCGACAGCATGGGCGAGCTTCGACATATTGTCAAGTCCCATCATAGCGGATGAGCCTTTGATAGTATGCATTATGCGGAATATTTCGTTTATATCCTCTTCGCCGAAACTGCTGTTGCTTTCAGTCGCCATAAGGATCTGATCCAGACGTTCGAGCAGAGATGTAGCCTCAAAGATATAAGCGTCGATCATTCCCTCCATACCGGGTTCAAACTTAGCCATATTATGTACCATTCCTTTCGTATTGAACGCCTGCGATGAAAATCACACATAAATATTGATCGGCAGCGTATTTTTTGTAATAACGGTATTGCAAAATCTTTTCGTTTACTATATAATAGAATGAGCGGAAAGAAAACAGCGTGCATTGCCGTACAGGAAATTCAATTATAAGGGAACCTCGTTTAAATCTCCCTCACGGCAAATTTTCTGCGGCTATGCGCATCTTCTGCGTTAGCGAAACTTGAAATACATCAAGTATTTACTGTGTTTCGCTGCCTTGAAGCTGCGCAAAGTCCCAACGAAAATTTGCTCGTGTTCCGGTTTAAACGAGAACCCCATAAATATGTTTATACTTATTATACAATAAAATCAGAATAACTACAATAGTTAAATATTATATTATTTAAATAAACATAAAGAAATTTCGTTAACAAAATTGTGCGATTTGCACATATGAAAATCTATCAAAAGATATTTTACAGCATATTCCATATAATATGAATTAAGTATTTTTCGAAATCCCGATTTACGGAGGAGATGACATTTATGGCGGATCTGATACAGATGACAACACCGATAGTTCCGAAGAACTACACGCATGCGATAAAGCAGCCGTCTGTCCAGAATGACCAGATATTCGAGCTTGCGGACATGACGAAGATCATAAAGACAAATGACCGTTCGGAGCAGTACCGTCAGGAAAATTCCGATTTTGCGGAAAACTCCAATCTTCTGAATATTGCGGAGAGCATTGCGAAAAACCCGAAATCGGCATCCGAGATACTGAAGTCTGTTATGAGCAGCGAAACCATGTCTCTTATAAAGTCGGAGGGAAACGAGGAGCTTCTCAACAAGGTAACGGAATTTGCGTCGGAGATAGTCCGCACTCCCGACAATGCTGCGGGAGATCTGGAAGCACAGCAGAAGGAATCGACGCTTTTCAACGGGAAATTCTGGGACGCAGTAAGGAACATGGTGGCTGGCAATCCGTCAGAGGAGCTGAAAAACGCCGTATTTTCGCTGCTGAAGGCAACATCGGGTGCGGTATCCCAGCGTGATGTGCTGAATTCGCTGGCGGCAAATCTCAAGTTTATGGCGGAGGAGCTTGCGCCGAACAAGCAGCTCTCGCAGTCGCTTATGAATCTTGCTTCGGATTTTGCGGCAAACGGAGCCGAGAAGAACTTTTCCGAGCTGAAAAATGCTGCGATGAATGCGCTTGCGGCGGCATCAAAGAGCCTGCTGATAAGCGATAAAATAAAGGATATAATGCCTATAGTCGTTCATAATCTGTCGAGATTTTCGGGAGATGCAGAGTCGCTTTCCGATGCTTTTGCGAATTTCAAGGGGCTTATCTCCGATGAGGCGATAAAGCAGCAGCTGACGGAGATGTTTGCCGAATTTGCCGAGGGAAGTGCAATGCCTGCGTCAATAAAGGCGGAGCTTCTCGGCTCAAAGGCTGTCATGGGCGAAAGCACGATAGCGTCTGCACTTGCAAAGCTTTCGGCTGACGCTGCAATACATACCTCGGATATTGACGTGGATGCGTTCAGGCAGGCTATGAGCAATATCACCGGGGAGGGCAGCGACGGCATAAGAGAGGTGCTGAAAAACCTCCTTCCTTCGTCCGACAATGCATCGGCGGAGAAGATACTTGCGAATTTCGGGGAAAACAAGGATATAAATCTTCTTGCATCGAGGCTTCAGACTGTACTCAGCAATATCGACAATGAAAACGTGAAGATGTCCGCTGTGCAGAAGCTGAACGATCTGCTGGGGAAGATGGTTGCGGACGGCAGCGTTAAGTATGAGCCGCCGTCATCTATGGACGTATTCACGGATTTCATATCAAAAAATATAAATAATCCGATGCTGAAATATCTTTCGGGACTGGACAAGGGTGTTCTGGCACAGAATATGCTGACGACTCCCGGTGCGGAGATACCGCTGATGCATTTTCTCATGCCGATGGAGGAAAAGGGTGTGCGGGCATTCGGTGAGCTGTGGGCGGACAACGGTGCTGCGGGGACTGTCACCGACAAGGCTCAGAGCATAGGAAGCCATCTGTTCCTGACATTTGACATAGAGGGAACGGGTTCGTTTGAGATGGAGATATATGCGAAGGACGATTATCTCGATGTTTCGCTGCTTTGCCCGTCAGGTACGGAAAATGTATTTTCGTCAATGAAAACGGCAGTTCCGAGGATAGCATCGCAGTGCGGATATCAGGTAAAGAAAATGACTCTGGGGCAGCTGAGGGAAAGGCGCGATCTTGACAAGGTATTTCCTGCGCTGAGAAACAGGAGGACGGGTATAAATGTCAAAGTTTGAAAAGGGGAAACGCAGGAGCAGTGCCGAAAGTACGGCAGTTGCTCTCAAATACAATCCCGATGAAAACACTGCGCCCGTCGTTGTCGCTTCGGGACACGGAAAGACCGCAGAGCGCATAATCGAGCTGGCTGATGAAAGCGGAGTGCCCGTTTACAGGGACGATTCCGCGGCGGCGATGCTTACGATGCTGAAAATAGGCGAGGGAATACCGCCTGAGCTTTATCAGACAGTCGCAGGCATTTATGCCGAGATATTAAGGCTTGCTTCGGACGAACGCAGCGGCGGAAAGGAAGATTAAGCTTACCATGCAGAATTATTACGGATACGGATATACGCCTGCGAATTATCCCGATTATTCTCCGGATCCAATTGAACGCAGGCAGATAAAGGCGGTTTACAGCAAATGCGGCTGGCTGCTGCTTATCAACATTGGCATTATGAATGTTATTGCTGTTGTCTGGTCGTTAGTAAACATGTCTATGAGATTAGGTTCAGGCACGTCGGATTATTACAATGCATACGACCTTGCGATGGGATATTTTTCGCCCGTTATCGCAAATATCATAACGATAGTGATATGCATGAACTGGGGAGGTTCAAGGATAAAGGATTTCTTCGGCACCGAAAAGCTGACGGGCAGGTTCATATTGGTGTCTGTCGCTGTTTTCCTCGGGATACAGGTCATTATCGTGATGGTGCAGAATATGCTCATGTCGGCACTTGACAGCGTGGGGCTGGGTGTTCCGTCGCTTGATTATGAAACGGAAAAAAGCGTTGCTGCGGCTGTTATCGGCATAATATCGTCATCAATTACGGCACCGATATTTGAAGAACTGCTTTTCAGGGGATATCTCCTGTCGTTCATGTCAAAGGTCAGCACGAGATTTGCGATAGTTATCTCAGCACTTTTCTTCGGACTTTTTCACGGCAATATCTATCAGTTCATACTTGCGTTCGCAGGCGGTCTGTGGCTCGGATATATCACCGTAAAGAGCAGGTCGATAATCCCGGCGATGATAAGCCACTGCGCTGCAAACACTGTGATCGAGTGCGTGTCGCTTATCAGTGACTACAACGAAGATCTTGCAAACGGAATATTCAACATCTATGTTCCCGTGATCCTTCTTATCGCTGCGGCTGCGCTGATATATTACATGAAGTCGCTGCGCAAAAAAATGCCGCCTGTCAAAGAGAGAACGGAATATCACAGAAAGCGTGATTTCCCGATATATCTTACAAGCATTCCTGTCTGGATCTACACAATTTTAACAGTTATTCAGATATTTGCAGGAATCAAGGAAGTATAATAAAAACGCCGCAGAACCATAAAAAAGTTCTGCGGCGCAGTTTTTTATGTCAGACCTTTGCGGTCTTTGCTTCTTCAACTATCTGCTTTGCTCTTTCGGGATCATCTACCTTGGTAAATGCGCTGACGATCGGAACGATTATAAGTCCGACGATCATTGCAACAGCACCTGCGTTGATAGGCGATGCAAGATTAAGCGGGAGAGAAGCGGCAGCCTTTGTTGCTTCGGGGAAGAAGCCGAGGCTGAATATGCACATATGTACAACGGTTATGCCGATTCCTGTAACAAAGCTTGTCCATACGGCAGCCTTTGTGATCTTTGCGCTGAACAGTCCATAGAGGAAGGGAGCGAGGAATGCGCCTGCGAGTGCGCCCCATGAGATCGACATAAGAGTGGATATGTAAGCGTTGGGATTAAGTGCGATAACAACGGAGATAACGATGAATACGGCAATGAGTATCCTCATGATGAATACCTGCTGCTTTTCGTCCATGTCCTTCTTGAAAGGCTTGATAAGGTCGATAGTAAGAGTCGAGCTTGACGTGAGGACGAGTGAAGAAAGTGTGGACATCGAAGCCGAGAGAACCAGTACAACGACTACGCCGATAAGAAGCTCGGGAACAGCCTGCCGGAGCATTGTAAGCACGATGGAATCGTAATCCGGCTTGCCTGAAGTCAGTCTGTTAAGAACTGCCTTGCCCGATGCAGCCGCAGCTTCCGGATCGAGATCGGCATAAAGTCTGCCGAAACCGCCCATCAGGTAGGATCCGCCGGCAACGACGAGCGCAAATATCGTTGAGATGATAGTTCCCTTGGTGATAGCGCTGTTGTCCTTGATAGCGTAGAATTTCTGCACCATCTGAGGAAGTCCCCATGTTCCGAGCGATGTGAGTATGACAACGCCGATAAGGTTCAGCGGATCGGGTCCGAAAAGTGATCCGAGTGAGCCTGCGGGGACGCTGCTGTCGGAGATCTGTTTCAGGCTTTCGACAGCTGTTGTGAAACCGCCTTTGTGGTTGATAACGCATAATACAACAGCCGTGATGCCGACAAGCATGATAATTCCCTGAACGAAGTCATTGATAGCCGTAGCCTTGTATCCGCCGAGGATAACATAAACGGCAGTCAGTACAGCCATGCCGATGATGCATACTTCATAGGGTATCGAGAATGCCATGCCGAACAGTCTGGACAGACCGTTGTAGACCGATGCCGTATAGGGGATAAGGAAAATGAAAACGATGATCGCAGCAGCAGTCTTGAGTGACTTTGAGTTATATCTTTTCTCAAAGAATTCAGGCATTGTCGAGGTATTGAGATTCTTGGTCATTGTACGGGTGCGCTTGCCCATAACGAGCCATGCAAGAGCACTTCCGAGAACGGCGTTTCCTATGCCGATCCATGCGGTCGAGATGCCGTAGAGCCAGCCGAACTGGCCAGCGTAGCCGATAAAAACGACAGCGGAGAAGTAGGACGAGCCGTAAGCGAATGCAGTGAACCAGGGGCCGAGGCTGCGTCCGCCGAGAACGAAGTCAGATACGTTCGAGGTCTTTTTCCTGCACCAGAAGCCGATCCCGAGCATAAGCGCAAGGTAAACGATCAGAATGATGTAAAGCATTGATAAAAATCCTTTCGTATGATTTAGTGATTTAAAGCTAACATGGTTTTATGCTTTAACTCATTAAATTGAAAATGATAACATTAAAAGTATATCATAACAAAAGGGTGTTTGTCAATTGTGAGTAATAACAGTTTTTTGCGATAAAATAGTATATAATACTGAAAACTCATTAAATTATGGGAATTTCCCGCTGCAAAACAGCATATATCAAAGCTTTCGCAGGATATGCACATTTGCGTTCAGCCGCAGGCTTTGATTTGTCTGCGGCTGAGCTTTTTTCGGGGGATATATTGAGTTATAAAGCACATGTAATTTTAATAGTACAGTGAAAAATCTACTGGACAAAACACCGGAAATCGGTAATTTTATGCATCACACTGCACAAAATGTCTCAAATCGGCAGTTTTATGCATCGCACTGCACAAAACATCAAAAAACGGCAATTTCGTGCATTCAGCTGCACAAAATTATTATGACTGTATTTCCCCGAAAAAATTCGCATCTGCTATTGAAAACGCTTTGCAATGATGGTATACTTATAATAAATATGTAATAATCAGTAAAAGGGGAAAATACCGTGGATACAGTAAAAAAGGGCGATATATCATCTCTCGGAAAAAGCTATGAAATAAAGATCGACAGACCTGTCGGAGCTGAGCATCCCAAGCATGCGGGACTCATTTATCCCATTAATTACGGATATGTTGAGGGGCTTCTTGCGGGCGACGGTGAGGAGCAGGACGTTTATGTGCTGGGCAGCAGTGAGCCTGTCAGTGAATACAGCGGAGTTATTGTTGCTGTGATAAACAGGAGCAATGACAATGAGGACAAGTGGGTAATGGTATCGGAGGATTATCTTGACGGCGACACTATGGATAAGCCGCTGCTTTATGAGCCTTACATCAGGGCGGCTGTGGATTTTCAGGAGCAGTATTATCATTCTGAAGTGACCTGTCTTTACGAAAAGACCTGCGGGACAGTATGCTTCACGGTCGGGGACGGTGAGGTGAAATATCTTCTCGTCCAGAATAAGGACAGCGGACACATCGGCTATCCGAAGGGACATATCGAGCTGAATGAAACAGAAACTGAAACTGCGATACGTGAGGTAAAGGAAGAAACAGGTCTTGATGTCATGCCGTGGGACGGTTTCCGCTTTGCATATTCATTCACGCTGCCGAACGGCATACGCAAGAACTGCGTATATTTCGTAGGCGAATACAAGAGCGGTGCATACACGATACAGGAGGAAGAGCTGGGCGCATCGTGGGTGCTGAATTTCGATGATGCAATGGCGAAGCTCAATTATCCGCAGGACAAGGCTGTGCTTGAAGCGGCAAATGCCGAGATAATGAAACGGAGAAGATCATGACCAAAAAAGAAAGGGCGCTGAAGGCGGTCGAGGGACTGGAAAAAATATATCCCGATGCGGTATGCTCGCTGGTCTACACCAAGCCGCATGAGCTTATGATAGCAGGCAGGCTGTCTGCACAGTGCACCGATGAGCGTGTAAATCAGGTTACGCCCGAGCTTTTCGGAAAATACAAAACCATAGAAGATTTCGCCGATGCCGATGTCAATGACATCGCTGAGATAATAAAGCCCTGCGGACTTTTCAGGACGAAGGCACAGAGCATAGTCGGCATGATGAGGACGCTCAGGGACGAATTCAGCTGCGAGATACCGAAAACAGTCGAGGAGCTGACAAAGCTTCCCGGCATAGGACGAAAGACTGCAAATCTTATCATGGGCGATGTTCATCATCTGCCTGCGATAGTGACGGATACGCATTTTATACGCATATGCGGAAGGCTGAAGCTTACCGACAAGACCGATCCCAAGCAGGTCGAAACAGAGCTGAGAAAGCTTATCCCGCCCGAAAAATCGTCCGATTTCTGCCACAGGGTAGTTATTTTCGGACGTGAATACTGCCGTGCGAGAGCACCGAGATGCGAAGAATGTCCGCTGAGAGCATATCTTTCGGAGGACGGAAAAGGATTTGTCTGCCGCTTATGAAAATAGTATATCTTCTGCTTATAGGGGGATGCTGGCTGTTTTATCTGCTTTTTCCCGATAAGCTGTCGTTTTACGCACTTCTGACGGTGATGATATTTCCCGTACTGCTGCTGATAATTACAGTCATCACGGCATTTTCCGCAAAGATGGGCGCAGTTTCGGAGAACAGGGCGGATATTCCACGGAAAAATTCAAGGCTGCATTTCAGAATGTGGGTGAAAAACCGTGTGCTGTTCCCGATGCCGTCGGTGACGTTTGAGTTTTCATGCAAAAACAGCTTTGCGGACGGTGCAAAAAAGTCGTCCGCAGTTATTGCGCTGCCTGCTTTCGGAAAGGGCGGTGCATCTGCCGTGCTGACATCGGAGCACTGCGGGGATATCACATTCTGCCTTGAAAGCGTTGTTTTTCATGATATGTTCAGAATGTTCCGCATAAAAAGGCGATGCGGGGCAAAGCTGACGATTCCCGTTCTGCCTGATGATGCCTGTTTGCCTGCCGATATCTGCGCTGAAGCGGAAAATGCTGACGGAGAGCTGTTTTCACAGCTGAAAAGCGGCGATGATCCGTCGGAGATATTCGGGATAAGGGAATACCGTGACGGAGACCCCATGAACAGAGTGCTTACGAAGCTTGGCGGAAAGACGGATTCAATGCTTGTGAAGGAGCTGTCGCTGCCCATGGAAACACATCTTTCCGTGCTGGCGGATCTTTCTCTGCCGCAGAAAACGGAAGAACGGCTGAAGGCTGCCGATCAGCTGCTGAACTCGCTGAATGCTGTATCTATGGCACTTTTGTCGGAAAATATCCCGTTTCGGATATGCCGTGCGGACAGCTTCGGCGAAATGATCGCTTCTGATATCCCGAATGAAGATGAGCTTTACACCGCTTTTCGTGAGATATATTCGGAAATAGCCGACAACAACGCTGTTTCGGGTGCATTCGAGGATATTGCCCGTGAGCTTTCGGGGCATGGTCCCGTATGCGCCGCAGTATATGACGACATGGAAAAAATACACACGCTTACAGATATTTTCGGAAACTCGGACAGGATCTGCATAATTGCGGTCACATCTGAAAATGAATATCCCGAGCTTGGAATGCCCGAAAATGTCGTACTTTGCAGACTTGCGGAAAAACAGGAGAAGGCTGATGCGTAGAAAAAACGATCCCGAGCTTCTTGGGATAAAAACAGAAACGGGCATGGAGATATCGCCGCCGCCCGACCTCAGAAATGCGGCGGCACTGTTTGTTATGCGCCTTGTTATCGCATTTGTCGGCGCTGCGTCCGCTGTCTGCTGCTTTCTTACTGCGGCACCGTTTTCGGAATATGCGGAAAGTGCGGTGATGACGGCTGCGGCGGTCTGCCTGGTCATGACGGCGGTTACGTCGGTCAGGGGGAAAAAGGCGGCTTATATATCGGCGGGCGTGACAGCTCTGATGATCGCGGCTGCGGCTTATTTTATTGTGAAAAATATCGGCACGCTTACCGATGGATTTATGCTTGCCGCAAATAAATATATGGCGGCTGTGAATTATGATTATCTGCATAAGGATCTGTTTTCGGTGGAAATGCCGGACGATCCCGAGCGATGCATAAGAGTATTTTTCTGTGCCGTAACGGCGGCGATATCGGCGGGACTGTGCCTTTCGATGCTGCCTGCGCCTAATCTGCTGGCTGTTTTCACTCTGACGTTCCCGTGTGCGGAGGCGGTGCTTTATTTCGGACTTGCGCCCGATCAGGCGGCGTTCGGCGGACTTATCGCAGTATGGGCTGCGGCTGCCGCTTCGGAGATGTCAGGCTTCCCGTTTTCACGGAAGATACGTGATTTCCGAACGAAAAAGGCGGTCGTTCAGAGCGGGATATGCGCTTTTGCGGCTATGCTTGCGGGATTTGCAGGCGTATGCATATGGGGAAAGATCACGGATTATGAGCGTTCGGAGCGTATCGACGATATGCGAAAGAGCGTTTCGGATTATGTTATGAACACATCTCCCGAGGAATTTATCGACGATGCGGCTGAGTTCCTGCGTCTGAAAAAAACGGTCATAGGAAGCATAGACGACGGAAAGCTCGGCAGACAGGACGAGATAAAATTCAAACACAATGCCGTGCTGGAGGTAAGTCTGCCGAAGCAGGAACAGTCGGTCTATCTGAGGGGATTTGTCGGTGTGAATTACACAGGTTCGAGCTGGGAGCAGCTCAATCCGCTTCAGAAGACACGCTATGATAACATTGCTGCGGATTTTGCGGACGGATATTTCCCGCAGATGACTGACAACATATATTACATGGCACTTTCCGATGATGAAAAATATATCTATACTATTAAAAATATAGCGGCGCAGAAGAAGTATGCGTATATGCCGTACAGAAATCTCAGGCGTTCATCGTTCGTGATGCCCGAGCGTGACGGTGCATTTCTTTCGGACGGAAACAGGACATATTCGGGAACGGCAGCTCTTTACAGCGTTGACAATGTGACGCAGCTGCGTGTTTACCCGAAGTATTTCTATGCCCCTGGGGACGGCGAGAATTCGCTTGTTTCGCTGAAAAATACGTGGTATGACAGCGAAGCGGCTTACCGCAGCTTTGTTTATGACACCTACCTTGATCTGCCAAGTGATTTTATCATAGGAGATGTTGTTTTCGATGGGATCGACAAGACGTATCGTAATTCGGAGCTGACTCTCGATCCCGTGACATACTGTTCCGAGGTTATAAGGCAGTATCTTAACGATAACACCGAATATGATCTTGCGGCGGGAAAAACGCCTGCGGGAAAGGATTTTGCGGAATATTTCCTGCTTGAAAACAAAAAGGGCAGCTGCACTCATTATGCAACGACAGCGGTTCTCCTTGCGAGATACTGCGGAATACCTGCGAGATACATTGAGGGATATATCATAACACCCGATAATTTCTCTCCTGCGGCATCTTTGGGGCAGACGGACAGCGTTTCCGTCCTCGATGACAATGCGCACGCATGGGCGGAATTCTATATTGACGGCTACGGCTGGTATCCGATGGAATTCACAAAGGGATATATCCCGAACGAGGAAATAGACGCAGAAACGGGGTCTTCCGGGTCTGAGGAGGAAACTGAAACTGTGACAGTTACCGTGACAACAGCCGCAGAAACGGAAACCGAGATAAGCGGGAGTGAAACATCTGTCAGCGAAACGGATCCCGAAGAATATCCGCAGTCGGGCGGCGGAACATCTTCGGGCAATGGGAACAGTGCGAAAAAGCCGATAGATATGAAGGCTATAAGCAGGCTCGCAGCTGCTGCCGCTGTAATTGTCATAATAATAATGCGTCCGTTCATCGTGGTGCATTTCCGAAAGAAAAGATTTGCTGTGATGAAGAAAAATATCGGAATAAAGGCGGTCTATGCATATTTTATAAAGCTTCTCGGCGATATGGGTGCGGAATATGATCGGAAGCAGCCTGCCGAAAGCGAGGCAGAAAGGCTTGACGGCGGATATCCGCAGCTATCGGGAAAAACGGCGCAGCTCATTATCGGCAAACGACTGAAAGCGGAATATTCCGAGCATGGCATAACAGAAGAGGAGCTTTCGGAATGTGCTGATGCTGCGATAAAGCTTGCAGAGTCGCTGTATGCAGAGAAAAAGCCGCTTGCAAAGGCAATTTACCGCTTTGTTCTACGCAGGATCTAGGAGGAAGAAATTTGGAAAACGCTAAGCTTGAAGCCCTGAAAAGCTTCTTCGGATATGACAGCTTCCGTGACGGTCAGGAGGAGATAATCGACGCTGTTCTCAGCGGACGTGACGTTATGGCGGTCATGCCGACGGGTGCGGGAAAGTCGATATGCTATCAGCTGCCCGCACTTATGTCGGACGGCGTGACTATCGTGATATCGCCGCTTATCTCGCTTATGAAGGATCAGGTGACATCGCTGGTGCAGTCGGGCGTAAGGGCGGCGTTCCTGAACAGCTCGCTCACATATGCGCAGATGAACAGGGCAGAGAGCAATATGCGGCAGGGCATGTACAAGATAATCTATGCTGCGCCCGAAAGGCTTGCAGTGCCGAGCTTTATCGAGGCTTGTTCGCATCTGAATATCACGATGGTGACGGTCGATGAGGCGCACTGCGTATCGCAATGGGGACAGGATTTCCGACCGAGCTATCTGAAAATAGCCGAATTCATCGAAAATCTTCCGAAACGCCCCATAACTGCGGCATTTACGGCAACTGCGACGAGCATTGTCAGGGAGGATATAATAAGATGTCTGAAGCTCAGTGACCCATTTTCGCTGACGACGGGATTTGACAGGGAAAATCTGCGGTTTGAGGTCAGAAATGTCCGTCCGTCCGATAAATATGAGGAGATGAAAACGGTCATTGCGAAATATCCCGAAAGCAGCGGTATAGTGTATTGCAGTTCGAGAAAAAATGTAGAGGAGGTCTGCCGCAGACTGCGTGAGGAGGGCTATTCGGCGGCTCGCTATCATGCGGGACTGTCCGATGAGGAGCGCAGGACGGCGCAGGAGGATTTCATCTACGACAGAGTAAAAATAATGGCGGCGACAAATGCATTCGGAATGGGCATTGACAAACCCGATGTCGCTTATGTTATACATTATAATATGCCGAAGGACATAGAGAGCTATTATCAGGAGGCAGGACGTGCGGGACGTGACGGTTCGGACGCTGAATGTGTGCTTCTGTTTTCATCGCAGGATATAGTTACGGCGAAATATCTGATAGATATGCCGAACGAAAATCCCGAGATAACTCCCGAGGAAGCGGAAGCTGTGCGCAAAAGGGCGCATGACAGGCTGAATATCATGGCGGATTATGCAAAAACAACAGGCTGTCTGAGAAAATACATACTGAACTATTTCGGCGAAGATGCACCGACCTACTGCGGAAACTGTTCAAGCTGCACGGGCAAAAGGGTGCGCACGGATCTGACTGTTCCCGCACAGAAGATAATGTCCTGCATAGCAAGGACGGGGCAGAGGTTCGGCAAAGGCATGGTGTTCAATGTCCTGAGGGGGTCAAGGTCGGAAAAAGTCACCGAAAGGGGCTTTGAAAAGCTGAGCGTTTACGGGATAATGAAGGACTGCTCACGGGACAGAATGAACTTTTATCTCGCAGTTATGGAGGAAAACGGTCTTATCAGACCCACTGACGATGAATATGCGATTCTGAAGATAACCGCAGACGGTGCGGCGGTGCTGAAGGGTGCGGTAAGATTTGAAGCGGATATCCCCGAAGCGATGGCGGATCCCGAAAAGGCTGAGAAAAGCCGCACCCGTGACAGGATCAGGACGGAATATCCCGTTGATGAGGATCTGCTGGCAAAGCTGAGGGCAAAGCGTGCGGAGCTTGCGGCGGTGCAGAGTGTGCCTGCGTATGTAATATTCGGAAATGCAGCGCTTATCTCAATGTGCAGGATACTCCCGAGGACGCCGGAAGAAATGCGCTCGGTTTCGGGTGTCGGCAGCGTGAAGCTTGAAAGATACGGCGAGATCTTCCTAGGGATAATAAACGATCATCTGAACGGTGTGCCTATGCCGGAAAAGGCTGTAAGTATGCCGCAGAGCGAAAAGCGTGATATAATGCGCAGGCTGGAAAGGGAGCTTTCCGTTCCCGAAAACACGGCGGATAACATCTACCGCCGAGGGCTCAGCACGACTGTTGCAAAGTCAACGGAAATACTCCAGGAGGCGTTTGCGGAGCTGTATTTCAAGCGTGATCTGCTCACTGCGTCCGATGAAGGTGCAGGCGCAAAGGACTTTATGATGAGGATCGCCGAAGAAGCAAATTCCGATATATCGGTCGGAAAGGCGGCATCTGCGGTCATTGATCTTCTCGCTCGCACGGGATATATCAAAAGAGAGCGTGACGGCAGCGGCAGGGTGAGATATTCCGAGTCTGAAAGCTCTGCGGCGCTTGAAATATCATTCAGAGATGTTGAGCTGAAAAGCGGCGAGCATTACAGAAAGATGCTGCTGGGACGTGCGGCACAGGAATTTATCCTTTCGGAGCTGGGACAGCTTGCACTTTATCCCATAGGCGAAAAATAGGCACTCCGACATCTGCCGAAGCGCCTGAACGGGGGATCACTCAGTTTGCATAGCCTTTTTCTTTGAAATCGTAGTATTTGAAGGGGACGAAAAATCCTCGGTCGGCGTGGCAGACGGGGCAGTTTGCGGGTGCGGACGGTCCCTTGTGGATATGTCCGCAGTTGAGGCAGAGCCACTCGGTATCGGCTGAGGGGGCGCAGTCGGACTTATAGAGCAGACCGTTTGCGATAAGTGATGCAAAAGTGCCGAAGCGGTCGCCGTGGACTTTTTCTATTTTTGCGATATTCCCGAATGCGGCGGCTATCTGCGTGAAGCCTTCTTCAGAGGCAGTCTTTGCGAATGCGGGATAGACTGTTTCCGATTCCTCGTATTCATTATGCTGTGCGGACAGGAGCAGCTTGGTTATATCGTCGTAATTATCTACGGGATATGCGCCGTCAACAGTGATGTTTTCGCCGTTCAGCTGCTTCAGAAAATTGTAGAATATCTCGGCATGGGCTTTTTCCTGTGCGGCAGTCAGCTTGAAAACACGGCTGATGAACTCGTATTTCTGCTGCTTTGCGGCATCGGCGGCAAATGTGTAGCGGTTTCTTGCCTGAGATTCTCCGGCAAAAGCCCGCATAAGGTTCTCTTTTGTGATACTTGATGAAAATTCCATGTGTAATACGCTCCTTTTTGCATGATTTGCATTATTATCTGCGGTTTAAGGCTTTTTATGCGCATATTTTCGGATTTTTTGTGAAAAAAATATTTGACATTCAGTGCGAAAAGCGTTATAATAATGAAGTATGTAGATGTTGATTCCGCTCGGCGGTTTTTCATATTAATTTTTTATAAGGTGGATTTGATTAATGGGACTTTTTGATGGATTGTTCGGCTCTTACAGTAAGCGTGAGCTTTCAAAAATCGAACCAATTAAAAATAAGGTTCTTGCTCTTGACGATGAATATCAGGCTATGTCTGAGGAAACTCTCAAGGCGCAGACTCAGATAATGAAGGACAGGCTCGCAAACGGCGAGACTCTTGACGATATCCTTCCCAATGCGCTTGCTACAGTCCGTGAGGCGGCTTACCGTGTTCTCGGCAAAAAGCCTTTCCCTGTACAGATAATCGGTGCTATCGTTCTTCATCAGGGACGTATCGCTGAGATGAGAACAGGTGAAGGTAAAACTCTCGTTGCGTGCTGTGCAGCCTATATGAATTCTCTTGAAGGCAAGGGCGTTCACGTTGTAACGGTAAACGACTATCTGGCTAAATCACAGTCTGAGGAAATGGGCAAGGTATTCCGCTACCTCGGTCAGTCCATCGGCTGTATCCTGCACGGTCTTACGAATGATGAAAGACGTGCCGCATATAACTGCGATATCACATACGGTACGAACAATGAGTTCGGCTTCGATTACCTGCGTGACAACATGGTTATATATAAGAAGGATATGGTGCAGAGAGGTCATCACTTCGCTATCGTCGATGAGGTCGATTCTATCCTTATAGATGAAGCAAGAACTCCGCTTATCATTTCAGGTCAGGGCGATAAATCCACTGAGCTTTATACAGTTGTAGATAAATTCGTAAAGACCCTGAAGCCTTTCTATGTCGTTGAGATGGACGATAAGGAGGATCAGGAGGAAGTAGCTGAGGATTACGATTATATCGTAGATGAAAAGGCTAAGACAGCTACTATCACAAGAAACGGTGTCCGCAAGGCTGAGAAGCACTTCAATGTTGTAAACCTTATGGATTCCGAAAACATGACTCTGCTCCATCATATCAACCAGGCTCTGAAGGCTAACGGTGTTATGAAGGCAGATATCGACTATGTTGTAAATGAAGAGGGCGAGGTAATCATCGTCGATGAGTTCACCGGCCGTCTTATGATAGGCAGACGTTTCAATGACGGTCTGCATCAGGCTATCGAGGCTAAGGAAGGCGTTAAGATCGCAAACGAGTCCAAGACTCTTGCTACCGTAACATTCCAGAACTATTTCCGTCTGTACACAAAGCTTTCCGGTATGACAGGTACTGCCATGACCGAGGAGGACGAGTTCAGGGAGATCTACAAGCTCGATGTTATCGAGATACCTACCAACAAGCCTGTAAAGAGAATAGATCACCCCGATGTCGTTTACAAGACGGAAAAGGGAAAATATAATGCTGCTATCGAGCAGATCATTGAGTGCCACGCAAAGGGACAGCCTGTTCTTGTCGGCACTATCTCCATCGAAAAGTCGGAGCTGCTGTCATCAATGCTGAAAAAGAAGGGCATCAAGCATGAGGTGCTCAACGCAAAGCAGCATGCAAAGGAAGCTGAGATCGTTGCACAGGCAGGTAAGTTCGGTGCCGTTACGATCGCAACGAACATGGCAGGACGAGGAACGGATATCCTCCTCGGCGGTAACGCTGAGTTCATGGCTAAGGCTGATATGCGCAAGGAAGGCATGGACGAGGATCTTATCAACGAGGCTATAAGCTACGCTGAAACAGATGATCCCGAGATCATTGCGGCAAGAGAGCATTACAGAGAGCTGTACAGGAAGCACAGCGATGAGATAAAGGAAAAGGCTGACGAGGTGCGTGCGGCAGGCGGTCTGTTTATCCTCGGTACTGAAAGACATGAGTCCAGACGTATCGACAACCAGCTGAGAGGACGTGCCGGCCGTCAGGGAGATGAGGGCGAGAGCCGCTTCTTCCTGTCACTTGAGGACGATCTTATGCGACTCTTCGGCGGTGACAGGATCACCACTATGATGGATTCCCTGAACGTTGACGAGAATATGCCTATCGAAAGCAAGATGCTGACAAAGGTCATCGAATCCTCACAGAAGAAGGTCGAGGGAAGAAACTTCGGCATCAGAAAGAATGTCCTCAATTACGACGACGTTATGTCCAAGCAGCGTGAGATCATCTACGGTCAGAGAGCTAAGGTGCTTGACGGCGAGGATATCCACGAGTATATCATAAAGATGATAAAGGATCTCATTCAGGAGAGCGTGGACGCTTATATCCTTGACGGCAGCGTTCAGGACGACTGGAACCTTGCAGGTCTGCGTGACCACTTTATGGGACTTTTCACTCTGCCCAATGACTTCAAGTATACGACCCAGGAGCTGAGTGAGCTCAAGAAGGAAGATATCGTCAATATGCTCACCACCAGAGCACTTGATTACTATGAGCAGAAGGAAAAGAATATCGGCAGCGATGTCCTCAGAGAGCTTGAAAGAGTTGTTCTGCTGAAGATCGTTGATACAAAGTGGATGAACCATATCGACGACATGGAAGAGCTGAAGAAGGGTATCGGACTCAGAGCATACGGTCAGAAGAACCCTGTTGTTGAGTATCGTTATGAAGGCTTCGAGATGTTCGATGCTATGATCGAATCTATCCGCGAGGATACTGTCAGACTGCTGTTCACTATCCAGATAAAGCAGAATGAAGCACCCAAGAGAGAGCAGGTAGCAAAGCCTGACGATCCGGGTTCTGACGGCAGCTATTCAAGCGAAAGACGTGTCAAGAAGATCGGCAGAAACGATCCATGCCCCTGCGGAAGCGGCAAGAAGTACAAGAACTGCTGCGGCAGAGATCTCAAATAATCCGATAATTTTCCCGAAAGGAAGAAATATTATGGCAACGGTAAAAGGCTTTAAGGGACTCAGGTACAATACTGCAAAGAGCGGCAGCCTCGGAACTCTCGTATGCCCTCCTTATGATATCATCTCGGAGGAACAGCGTGAAAAATTCATCGAAGAAAATCCTTATAATATAATCAGGCTCGAACTGCCCGCAGGCGAGAACAAGTACCGTCAGGCAGGGATCACACTGAATGACTGGCTTGTCAGCGGTATTCTCGAAAAGGACGAAAAGGACTCTATCTATGTTTACGAGATGGTGTTCACGGCTCAGGGAAAGGTGAATTCCGTCAAGGGATTTGTTTCCCTGGTAAAGCTTCAGGAATTTTCCGACGGCGTTATCCTGCCGCATGAGGAAACTCTTTCAAAGGCAAAGGCTGACAGATTTAATCTTATGAGCGAGACAAACGCTAATTTCAGCCAGATCTATTCGCTATACATGGACGAGGACGGTTCTGTATATGACCTTATCGACAGCGTTTCCAAGGGCGAACCCGATATGAGCGTGACAGATAATGACGGCACTGTACACAAGATGTGGTGCGTATCCGATGAGAGCGTTATTGAGGCTGTTTCAAAGAAATTTGCCGACAAGAAGCTTTATATCGCTGACGGACATCACCGCTATGAGACAGCACTCAATTATCATAAGCATCTCTGCTCGAACGGCGATGCTGTTCCAGGCGATCTCAGCGGATATATCCCGATGATGCTCGTCAATATGGAAAACAGCGGACTTGTTGTGTTCCCGACACACAGGATAGTAAGAGATCTGCCTGATTTCGATGAGCAGAACGTTACCTGCGGTGCAAGCGATTACTTTGAAACAAAGATCGTTACCTCATCTTCCGAGATGGAGGGAATGCTGAGTGCCTGCTATGACGAGGGAAGCAAGGCATTTGCAATGTATGCGAACGGCCATTTTACAGTGATGAAGCTGAAGGATACGGAGGCTGTAAAGAAGCTTCTGCCCGAAAAATCCGATGCATACTGCGGTCTGGACGTTTCCGTGCTGCATACCCTTATCCTCGAAAGAATAATGGGCATCGACAAGGAAAACATGGCAAATCAGAAAAATCTTACATATACAAGAAGCTTTGCGGAGGCTCTTGCGGCTGTTGATGACGGCAAGGCGGACTGCGCATTTATCCTCAATCCCACAAAGGTGCGTGAGATAAGAGATGTGGCTCTTGCAGGCGAAAAAATGCCGCAGAAATCCACATATTTCTATCCCAAGCTTATAACGGGACTTGTCATGAACAGGTTCAAAGATTGATAAAAGGGGTGTTTTCGATGTTTACAGATGAATGCAGATCGGAGCTTACCGAACATATCATACCCTTCTGGAATAAAATGAGGGATAATGAATTCGGCGGATTTTACGGCTTTATGGACAATGATCTCAATGTCGATAAAAAGGCTGACAAGGGCGTTATCCTCAATTCAAGAATACTCTGGTTCTACTCCTCCGTTTACCGCACTGTAGGCGGCGAAAAGAACCTTGACAACGCCCGCCACGCATATGAATTTCTCAGAGACAAGTGCGTTGACCGTGAAAACGGCGGCGTTTACTGGCTGATGAAGTATGACGGAAGCGTTTCCGATTCGATGAAGCACACCTATAATCAGGCTTTTGCTATCTATGCGCTTTCCGAGTATTATCTTGCAAGCAAGGATAAGGAAGCTCTGAAGCTTGCTTTCACTCTGTTCGATACAGTTGAGGAGAAGTGCACAGACAGCATCGCTTATATGGAAGCCTTCGACAAAAACTGGAAGCTTATCGAAAATGATGCCCTTTCCGAAAACGGTCTGATGGCTGACAAGACCATGAACACCGTTCTTCATCTTATAGAGGCATATACCGTGCTGCTGAAGGCAAGCGGAGATACAAAAGTTGCCGACAGACTTGATTTCCTGCTGAGACTTGCAAAGGATAAGATCTACGACGGCAAAAACCATTGCCTGAAGGTATTCTTCGATGTTGATCTGAACGTTATCGGTGATATCCATTCCTACGGACACGATATCGAGGCTACATGGCTGATCGACCGTGCATGCGAGGTTCTCGGAGATTCCGAGCTTGCTGAGGAGTGGAAGGAGAAAAATCTCCTTATCTCGGAAAATATAATGAATATCGCTCTGAAAAACGGCGCACTCAACAACGAGCGCGAGAATGACAAGATAGATACAAAGCGTGTATGGTGGGTACAGGCAGAGGGTGTTGTAGGATTTTTGAATGCATATGCTCACAGCGGCAACAAGGCATTCCTTGAATCCGCAAAGACTATCTGGAACTGGATCAAGGAAAAGCAGATCGACAATAGATGCGGTGAATGGTGGGGCGAGGTCGCAGAGGACGGTACTCCGATGCAGACTGTTGATATGGTAAATCCCTGGAAGTGTCCGTATCACAACGGCAGAATGTGCATGGAAGTCATTGCACGCGACATCGCTGAATTCTGAGAGGGGAAATCTTAATGGCTCTTGTAAATGTCACTGAACAGATCGTTGATAAACGTCTCCGAGAGATACTTGCAACTGTTGACTGCTGCAAATGCGAGAAGTGCTTTCTTGACATGATGGCGATCGCACTCAATTATCTCAAACCGCAGTATGTCAATACCCAGAAGGGCGAGCTTATCAAGCTTGCGGAAAATACATCCTATCAGAAGTCGGTCGATATTGATATCGCCTGCGTAAAGGCAATAAATATCGTAACCAGAAGCCCTCAGCATGATGCTGAACCTGTCAGGGCCATAATATGATGTAAATGAAAGGGAGTGTTGGAATGCACAGAAAGAATTTTGTGTGTTTCATGCTCCCTTTTTGTTTGCTTATGGCATCATGTGCATCGGAAAATGAATATCCCGATGTATCGGAAACAGCATCTGCCGAGATCCGGACATATGCCGAAGCATCAGAAAATCTGACGGATATAACGGAAATACCGTCTGAAACAACAGAGATATCTTCCGTATCTGAAACGGAAGAAGCTTCGGAAACATCTGATACTGAAACGGAGACTGTTCCCGAGACGGAAAGTGAAACGGAAGCGTCATCGGAGACAGAGCCTGTGACAGCCGAAACTGTCACATCTCTGCTTGGATCGGTCACGGAGGCATCTGTGTATTCTGCGGCATCGTCATATTATTCGGAGACGGTCGCTGAAAGCCCGAAAGCACCTGTTGTTATCCCGCAGATAACGCTGCCTTCTGCGCCGGGGACAAAGTGTGAGATGTCCGACAATGCGGAGATCGATTACAGCAACGCAGCCTGCGGATATATATATGCGGGATATTCCGGCAGCGGCGGTGCTGCGAAGCTGCGTGTAAACTGCGGTGACGTGCAGTATGACCATGACATAACAGTCGGGGAGAAGGGCGAGTTTTTCCCGCTGATGCAGAGCGGAAGCTATTCGGTGAAGATATATGAAAAAGTCGCAGGAAAAAGCTATGCGGAGGTAGTTTCGGCTGATTTCGATGTCAGCATAACGGACGACAAGGCTATGTACCTCTATCCCAACAAATATTCGGATTTTGACAGCAGTTCGCAGTGCGTGACAAGGCGGACATGCTGATGTGTTTTATGTGACATTACGTTCCATTTATGAGCGACATGCAGCTTCAGAACA
>OLGV01000232.1_pt1 | contig 24549 bp, 19 predicted proteins | sample 1605761 | NCBI WGS metagenome assembly OLGV01 (sample SAMN03283245) | human gut metagenome | biome: human-associated habitat; material: feces | host: Homo sapiens | place: Peru | collected 2012
ATCACTGTTGACGGCACTACCATCGACATCGGCGCTCTTACAGAGGACGCTGTAAACAAGGTGAATGCAGGCGAGGCTATCAGCGTTACAACTTCGAGAGATTCCACAAAGGCTATGGAAGCCGTAAAGAAGTTCATCACCGACTACAACAAGCTGATAGATGAGCTTACGACCGAAACAACAACATCCCGTCCTAAGTCAAAAGGCGCATATTATGAGCCTCTGACAGAGGAGCAGGAAGATGAAATGACCGACAAGCAGATCGAAAACTGGGAGGAAAAGGCTAAGCAGGGTCTTCTCTATAACGATACTAAGATCAATGCTTTCGTTACAAAGCTCTCAAGCGCAGTTACCAACGCATTCACATCGCAGAACTTCTGCCTGTTCAATATGGGTATCGAGTTCGAGGATTCCTCACAGAGCGGAAAGATCATCATCAGAGATGAAACAGCTTTCAAGAAGGCATTCGATGAGCATGCGGATCAGGTGCAGGAGCTGTTCACAAACAAGGATAACGGCATAGCTGCAAAGCTCAATAAGGCTGTTGACAGCGCAATATCCACAACAAGAGGCTCATACGGATCTCTGACAAATGTTGCAGGTATCGAAAACACTGCATCTCAGGGAACAAACGAGATCTCCCAGCAGATCAAGACATATAACGAGCTTATCTCAAAGCTCCAGACCAAGTATGAAAATGAGCAGAGCCGCTACTGGAGCAAGTTCACAGCACTTGAAAAGGCTATGGCGCAGTGGCAGTCCCAGTCAAGCCTGTTCGACACATCATCATACTGATAAAAAATAAGCATAAACCGTGCGGCGGATGGGAAGTCCCGCTGCTCGGATAATTTCAAGGCGGTGTTCAGATGCAGAATCCCTATCAGAAGTACATGCAGCAGAGCGTCAACACAATGACTCCTGCGCAGCTTCTTATCGCTCTGTATGACAAGGCTGTCACTGAGCTGCAGAAGGCGGCTATATATGTCGATGAAAAGGACTATGCGGCGGCGAATAAATCGCTGACGAGGGTAGAGGAGATCGTCGATATGCTGGACAGCAACCTCAAGGTCAAGTATGAGATATCCGACAGCCTTTCAAAGCTGTATGATTATCTCAGACGGTCGCTTGTGGAGGCAAATATCAAGAAGGACAAGGAACTTATAGAGTCGCTCATACCGTTTTTCACGGAGCTTGGCGATGCATATAAGGAGATAGGCAAAAAAGGCTACTGACCGAACGGGGGGATATGCATGAATGACGATATTCTCAGTCTTATGGACAAAAAGATCGAGCAGGCGGAGCGTTACCGTGAGATATCGAACAAGATGATATATGAGGATATAGACGGTGTCAATGAGATGCTTGACAGGCGGCAGGAGCTTATCACGCAGATCGACGGGATATCCGCAGAGATCAAGGCATATGTAAACAGCCAGTCGGTCGAAAAGCGTGATGTGCTGAATAATATGCTGTCGTTCCGTGAGGTAGGCGAGCTGAGCGGCGAGCTGCTGGAGCTTCAGGAGAAGCTTATGCGCTACAAAGAGGTCAAAAAGCAGATAAACGAAGCCGACAGGAAGATCTACAAGCACATCAAGGAAATGCAGAACGAGCTTGCGGCGGAGATGGTAAGGTCCAACCGTTCCAAGCAGGTGATAGATTATTTCAAAACGACCTCGATAGACGTAGACGGCGGCTCAAAATTCAATATGTCCAATTAAAGCTTAACGGGAGAACTGCATTGCGGTTCTCCTTTTTTGTGAATGTTCGCCGGCAAACAAACATAACAAAAACCCGCAGAACGGAAGCTGCTTTGCAGTTGCATCCGTTCTGCGGGTTTGTATTTTCAGCCTGAATATCAGTCGTCAAGATTTATCTCGCTGATGTCATTCATATCAGCGCCGTTTTCGATATCTTCGCTTTTTTCATCTTCCGAAGCGGCATTGTCATCATCGTCATCGGTAATGTCACTTCTGAGCGTGAACGAACCAATAAGCTCCTTGAGCATATTGGACTGTCCGGAAAGCTCTTCGGATGCTGCCGCACTTTCCTCTGCGGTTGCGGAGTTTGTCTGAACAACGCCCGAGATCTGATCCATTCCGACCTTGATCTGCTCGACCATGTCTTTCTGCTCTTCCGATGCATCGGCAATGTGTGCAACGATCTCGCTGACCTTCTTCGCCCTTGTTTCGACATTCTCGACTGCGGCTGCTGTCTGTGCCGTGATGGCATTTCCGTTTTCTACCGCCGCAACAGCCTTCTCGATAAGCTGTGTGGTGCTGTGTGCTGCCTCAGCAGACTTGGACGCAAGGTTTCTTACCTCGTCCGCAACAACTGCAAAGCCCTTTCCTGCTGCGCCCGCTCTTGCAGCCTCAACTGCTGCGTTCAGCGCAAGAATATTTGTCTGGAATGCGATATCTTCGATAGTTCCGATGATCCTGTTTATCTCGCGCGATGCCTCGTCAATGTCGCCCATAGCGTCTGTGAGCTTGTTCATTTCGTCGGCTGCATCTGAGATATAGGAGATAGTTTCGTCAACAACGTCCTTACCCTTGCGGCAGTCATCGGAGTTGCTTACGATCTTGTCAGCAACGGTGCGGATAGTAGCATCAAGCTGCTGAATGGAGGAAGCCTGTTCGGTAGCACCCTGAGAAAGTGCCTGTGCGCCTGCGGATACCTGATCTGCGCCTGCGGATACCTGATCGGCAGCAACATTTATCCGGGAGAGCGTGCCGTTCAGCTTGTGATTTATCTTTTTAAGGGATTCGATAAGCGAATGGAAATCGCCCTTGTAAATAGCCTCATTATCGGCATGAACATCGAAGTTTCCGTTTGCCATCTCGCTGAGGATCCTGTCGATATCCTTTATCATAGCATTAATGGCATTGACCGTAACAGTGGACTTTTCGCAGAGGATTCCGACCTCATCTCTTCTCTTCATCTGCGGAACGGGACTTGTAAGATCACCCTCGGAGAGCTGAGCCATACGGTCAGAACACTTCCTTACATCTCCGCCTATGCGCCTGCCTACGATGACAGCTGTTATTATTGAAATAAGAAGAGCGGCAGCAAGTACGACTACCGAAATGATGATGCCCGATATTACATTTGCCGTAAAGTCGGATTCAGGGGCATAAACGCAGATCGACCAGCCGTTTGTTCCCTCGATCGGTGCATATCCGGCAAGCTTTTTCTGTCCGTCTATGTGGTATATGCTGAAGCCTTCTTCGCCCGCACGCATCTTTGCGTGGACAGCCGCAAGCTCTTCGTAATTCTTGTCTGTCTGCGCCTTTATGGTAACATTGTCGTTTTCGAATACCATTTCACTGTCGATATGGGCAATGGTGTTGCCTTCACTGTCGATTATGTATGCAGCGCTGTTCTTGCTTATGCTGAGTCCGCGGACAACATTGTTCAGAAATTCCCCATCGGGGACAAAATAAACGCAGCCTATCGGTGTTCCGCCTGACTGACCGTTCTGCCAGAGCGGAGCGGCAACGATTATAGTGGTCTTTCCCGTGATCTTGGAAATAAGCGGCTCGCTTGTGCAGGCGTTGCCCTTCATTGCCTCCTGGAAATACACTCTGTCGCTGTAATTATTGCCGTCAAGACCGTTTCCGTCGGAATCTATCAGATTTCCTCTTTGGTAGCCGAAGAGCTTTGCAGTCATATCGAGATAGATCTGCTTGCGCTCGCCCGATGAGTCTTTTGATGTCAGAATGGTGTTTGTGCCGGCTTCAATGGCAACGTTTCTGTATGTTGTAAGCTCATGATATGCACTCTGTGATGCAAGCTTTGCCATTTCCGTGATGTTTTCATCAGCTGTTTTCATCGTTGCCGTATAGCTGCTGAAGATCGAAACCGAACCGAGTATGCCTGTTGCTGCGAAAACAGCAACAACGATCAGCAGTGTGATCTTTGCACTTAATGATTTCATTGTTACCCACTCCCGAGAATAAATTATAAAGATACCTATATTGTAGCACATTTCTGTCGATTTTTCAATAAATGAGGATAACAGGCTGCTATATTTTACTTTTTGTACATATATTATCCATTTGAATTTTATATGATACTTGCACCAATATGCCCGTTATGCAAAATATCCCGCTGTCATAACCCTTATGTATAGTTAGTATGAATTTATTTTATTTCAAAACCTATTGACGAAAAGGCGATTTTGTAATATAATTAAAAGAAACGGAATTGTATGCATATGCATGCTTCCGTATTGAATTTTTTATGAGCAGGAGTGATGGGATTGATAAAAGCCGCAGAGGCAATGGTGAAATGTCTTGAAAATGAGGGTATAAAGGTCGTCTTCGGCTATCCCGGAGCTGCGATCTGCCCCTTTTATGACGAGCTTTCACATTCAGATATAAAGCATATCCTTGTAAGGCACGAGGCTAACGGCGGTCACGCCGCAAGCGGATACGCAAGGATCACAGGCAAGCCTGCCGTCTGCATCGCAACATCAGGACCGGGCGCAACAAACCTTCTGACCGCTATCGCTACCGCATATATGGACAGCGTCCCCGTTATCTGCATCACAGGACAGGTCTCCTCCGATCAGATAGGCTGCGATGTTTTCCAGGAAGCCGATATAACAGGTGCGGCAGAGCCATTCGTTAAATACAGCTACCTTGTGAAGAATGCTCAGGATATCCCGAGGATCTTCAAGGAAGCCTTCCACATCGCAGGAACGGGCCGCCCCGGACCTGTGCTGATAGATATCCCCGTTGATGTCCAGCAGACGATGATAGATTTTGAATATCCCGAAACGGTGTCGCTGCGTTCGTACAAGCCCTCCGCAAAGGGAAATGCACTCCAGATAAAGAGAGTCGCAGAGGCTATCTCCGAGGCTAAGAAGCCCCTTATCTGCGCAGGCGGCGGAATATTCCTCTCGGGTGCGGAGCAGGAGATAAGGCAGTTTGCCGAAACAACAAATATCCCCGTCGTTTCGACGATGATGGGACTTTCCGTATTCCCGACAGATCACCCGCTTTATTTCGGCATGATCGGAATGCACGGCGTCAAGACCGCAAACCATGCCGTCGGCGACTGCGACCTGATGATACTCATAGGCGCAAGAGTGGGCGACAGAGCGGTAAAATCACCGAGCTGGCTCGAGGAAAACACTAAGATCATACATATTGATATAGATCCCGCCGAGATAGGCAAGAATATCCATGCCGATATCCCCCTCGTAGGCGACTGCAAATGTATCCTTGCACAGCTCAATGAGCTGATGACAAGGCTTGATACGGAGCCGTGGCTCGAACATCTCCGCGATTACAGGAGCAAGGTCCCCGTTTCACCGAGAGAGGAGAAGTTCACCGACCCGAAAGCATTCCTCAGAAAGCTTTCCGAGGCTGCTCCCGACAATACCGTGGCTGTTGCCGATGTCGGACAGAACCAGATCTGGGCGTGCAACAGCTTCAGGATAAAGAGCGGACGCTTCCTGACAAGCGGCGGCATGGGCACTATGGGCTATTCACTGCCCTGTGCAATAGGCGCAAAGCTCGCAGATCCGTCGGCTGAGGTCATTGAGATCTGCGGAGACGGTTCGTTCCAGATGCAGATGATGGAGCTTGCTACCATCTGCCAGTATAATGTCCCCGTAAAGATCGTTCTTATGAGAAACGAATATCTCGGAATGGTAAGAGAGCTTCAGGACCGCGGCTATAAGGGCAACAGAACAGCTGTCAGCCTTGCGGGAGATCCTGATTTCGTTGCTCTTGCCAAGGCATACGGAATACCCGCAGAGAGAGTCAGTGACGATTCGGAGGCAGATGCTGCGATAGAACGCTTCATCGGCTCGGAAGGACCTTATCTGCTCGAAGTTATCGTCAATGAAACAGAATCCACACTGTAATTTGTTAGGAGGAAAATCCCTTGAAGCATACGATCTCCATTCTCGTTGAAAACCATGCAGGCGTTCTTTCCAGAGTTTCGGGACTCTTTTCCAGAAGAGGCTTCAATATCGACAGCCTCGCAGTAGGCGAAACTCAGGATCCTGCTATTTCAAGAATAACCATCGTTGCCGACGGCGACGATTATATGGTAGAGCAGCTCGAAAAGCAGCTCAACAAGCTTATAGACACAATCAAGGTGCGCTGCCTTGCTCCCGATGAACTGCTCTCCAGAGAGCTTCAGCTCATCAAGATCAGCGCAACTCCCGCTCAGAGAAGCGAGATACTCACTATCGTTGAGATAATGGGCGCAAAGATCATTGATATCTCCGCATCTACCATGACTATCGAGATATCCGACACTACCGCACACCTTGCACGCTTTGAGGAGCTTATCCGCCCCTACGGCATCAAGGAGATCGTCCGCACGGGCGTTATCGCTATCCAGAAAGGTGCCGATACTATCGCTGTTAAAAAGTGATAGACGGTTTCTTACATAAATCTCTAAAATAAAATTTTATTGGAGGAATACAAAATGAACAAGATTTTCTATCAGCAGGACTGCGATCTTAACAGACTGAACGGCAAGACTGTTGCAATTATCGGCTACGGTTCTCAGGGTCATGCTCATGCACTGAACCTCAAGGACAGCGGCGTTGACGTTGTTATCGGTCTGTACGAGGGATCAAAGAGCAAGGCTAAGGCTGAGGCTGCAGGTCTTAAGGTAATGAGCGTTTCCGATGCTGCTAAGGCTGGCGACATCATCATGATCCTTATCCCCGATGAGAAGCAGGCTGCTGTTTATAAGAAGGAGATCGCTCCTTACCTGACAGAGGGCAAGACACTTGCTTTCGCTCACGGCTTCAATATCCACTTCGGCTGCATCGTTCCCCCGAAGAATGTCAATGTTATCATGATCGCTCCTAAGGGACCCGGACACACTGTAAGAAGTGAATATCAGGTTGGCAAGGGCGTTCCCTGTCTGATCGCTGTTGAGCAGGACGCTACCGGCGATGCTCAGGAGATCGGTCTTGCATACGCAGCAGGTATCGGCGGCGCAAGAGCAGGCGTTCTCGAAACAACATTCAGAACTGAGACTGAGACAGACCTCTTCGGTGAGCAGGCTGTTCTCTGCGGCGGTGTATGCGCACTGATGCAGGCAGGCTTTGAGACTCTCTGCGAGGCAGGCTATGACCCCAGAAACGCTTACTTCGAGTGCATCCACGAGATGAAGCTGATCGTTGACCTTATCTACCAGAGCGGCTTCGCAGGCATGAGATACTCTATCTCCAACACTGCTGAGTACGGCGACTATGTAACAGGCCCCAAGATCGTTACAGAGGAAACAAAGAAGGCTATGAAGAAGGTTCTTTCCGATATTCAGGACGGTACATTCGCTAAGGAATTCCTCCTCGATATGTCCGATGCAGGTTCTCAGGTTCACTTCAAGGCTATGAGAAAGCTCCACGCTGAGCATCCCTCCGAGACTGTCGGTGCTGAGATCCGTAAGCTTTACAGCTGGAGCGATGAAGATAAACTCATTAATAACTAATGAGTTCACTCATTAACAACTGATGAGTTTCCCGTCAGTAACCGATAATTTCCAAACAAACATTTGATTATCACTTGAATAAAGCACGCTGTTCCGATTATTTCGGGACAGCGTGCTTTTTGTTGCAGAATATTGTTGACTTTTTATAGAATATATTGTATAATATCTGTAAATTCAAAATTATGGAAGAAAGGGGTACGGCTTGTGAAACGCAGGATGTTGGGCGTGATACTGATGGTAACAGTCACTCTCACAGTGCTGCTTGTCAGCGGACGCTTCTTCAGCAAAATGGAAGATGAGATACATAGGGAACGCTGCTACTACATAAGCAGATCAATATCGCAGATAGCCGAAAAATCAGAGATCATCATAAAAAATCAGTGGCAGAGGCTGAACGGCATAGCCTGGTACATCGGGCATCATTACATGGACAGCAAAATGACCGTCTGCGATGCCGTCAGCGAGATAAGGCAGATGTTCGTCAGCACAAGCTCGGAGTATGTTTTCATCGACCCGGACGGATTTGTCTACGGCTTCGGCGGCGAATGCGCCCAAATGAAGGTGAATGTGCCGTTCATGGCGGACAGCGAACAGCAGGTGATCTCATTTTCGCCCGATGACCGTCCCGAGGAATACATGATGTTCGTTCACAAGCTCCCGAATACGATAGATTTCGGAAATATAAGAATAGCATATGTAGCATCGCTGCGTGAAAAAGCGGATATCCGCGACATTATCAGCTACGGCTCATATCAGGGCAAAAACAGCAGCGTGCTTCTCGATCATGGCGGGAACAGGTTCTATTACAACAAAGGAAGCTATGCCAAAAGTGATTTCGACTCGGATATTTTCGGCGAAAATAATGTTATAAAGGCACTTTCCAAGACGGATTTCCTTTACGGCGACAGCTTTGAGAAATTTGCAGACAATTTTTCATCGGGCGGATCGGAAACGGTGGAAATAGAGCTGAACGGCGAAAATTATTTTGTCGGATATGCGCCCATAGGAGAGAAATGGAGGATCCTTTCGGTGATCCCCGAGGAATATGTCAGCGAAAATATATCGGGCGTTTCCGATGAGCTTATCAGAGTTTCCGTTATCTTCGGCGGAATGCTTATATTTGCGGCGATGACATTTATCCTGACGCTCATGCTTATTTCATGGAGAGAAAAAAAGAACAGCATCGAGCATGACACAAACGAAAAACTGAAAAAGGCGGCGGAGGAGACCGAAAAGGCAAACAAGGTGAAATCTGAGTTTCTTTCGCACATCTCGCATGACATAAGAACGCCTATCAACGGGATAATCGGGCTTCTTGACATTGCCGACATGAACAGGAACGACAATGCGAAGCTTATTGAATGCGTCGAAAAAATGCGCAGCGCATCGGTCTATCTTCTCTCGCTGATAAACGATGTCCTCGACATGAGCAAGGCGCAGAACGGCGCTCTCAGACCCGCACACGAAACGTTCGACCTTCGTGTGCTGCTCGATGAATGTGTTTCCATGCTCGAAACGCAGGTCAGCGAAAAAAATCTGCGGTTAAATACGTTTTTCTCGGATATCCCGCACCGTATGCTGACGGGAAGTCCGCTGTATATCCGTCAGGTGCTGCTGAATATACTGAACAATGCGGTCAGATACACGGATATCGGCGGAGTTATCTGCTTTATAGCGCATGAGCTGTCCTCGGACGGGAAAAATGCGGTGATAGAGTTCGTTATCTCCGACAGCGGACGGGGAATGTCCGAGGAATATCTTGTGCATATATTCGAGCCGTTCACAAGGGAAAGAAATGAGCCCTCCGCAGATGAAAGCTTCAGGGGAACAGGTCTTGGAATGTCCATCGCAAAATCGCTGACAGATGTTATGGGCGGAACGATATGCGCCGAAAGCAAGGCGGGCGAGGGCAGCAGATTTACCGTGACTATACCGCTTGTCATCTCCGAAAAGGAGCCGTATGCAAAGGCTGAGTCCGAAAAGACAAGAGCCGACATAAGGGGAATGCACATTCTAGTCGCCGAGGACGTAAAGCTGAATATGGATATCGTCACCTATATCCTTGAGCATGAGGGTGCGGAGGTCATATGTGCGGAGGACGGCGAAACGGCACTCAGGCTGTTTTCGGAAAGTGCGGAGGGCAGCATAGACCTTATCCTTATGGATATAAGAATGCCGGGGATAAACGGCTATGAGGCGGCTGAAAGGATACGTGCGATGAAGCGCAGCGATGCGGATATCCCGATAATCGCAATGACAGCGAATGTCTATGAGGAGGATATCGAGCGGGCGAAAAAGGCGGGAATGAACGACCATCTCGCAAAGCCTATGGATTCCGGCAAGCTGCTGGCTATGGCTGGTGCGTACCGTGCGGGCAGGGGTCAGCTCATGAAAGAACAATATTGGATCCTAAAGACAAATGGAGGGTTTACTGATGAAAAGGCTTAAAACAGCGGCAATCATTGCTGCATCTGTTATGCTTATCGGCTGCGTACAGGCTAAAGATACGGAGACTGTTTCCGTATCCGAGACATCGTTATCCGAATCGGGAAACAAAGCTGATGAAAGCAGTATTATTTTCCCCGATAATATCGAGCAGGTCACGGAAATAAAGGATAACCCGATAAGCTTTGACGAAGCATCTGACAGGATAATGCTCACGAAAGCGTATCCCGAGGGCAAAGAGCTTTTGCATAAAAGTACGGTGAAGGCTGTTGGAAGAACATTTTATGTTATAGCCGCAGTTTATGATAACGGTGATACATTGTCTGCGGAGAGGACGTTCTGGGCAGATGTGCAGACGGGGGATATTTATCTTTATTATGACCCCACGACTATGCCGTATGAGCAGTATTCGGAGTATGTCGGTGAAATATCGGACGATGACGGCAGAAGCAGGCTGATACCGATGGAGCAGGTTGCGCCGTAAAAGCTTTGATGTATGCGGTTTTGCAGAGAGATTTAGACAGAGGTGTACGGAATGAAGAAAACTGTATTGTATATGGCATCTGCCGTGCTGCTGACATTCAGCGGCTGCGGATCGGCGGGTAATATCAATGAGACCGAATTTGAAACAACCGCTCCAAAGCAGGAGATATCGGCTGCTGAGAAAAGCGGTGAAGAGTCGGCAGCGGATATTTATGCCGATATGATATGCGATATGACGGAAAACGGCGCATATGGGGCGGCAGGCTTTGCGTTGGGCTTTGCTGATGTGAACAGCGATGGGATCCCTGAGCTTATCAGGCGGAATTCAATGCGTGCGGATATTGAAATTTTCGATATCAGCGGAAACAGTATATGGAAAAACGCTTTTGATCCGCCGTATGAAATGACTCTGACAGAGTGTACAGACAGCGAAACGGGTGAAAATGTAATAATATACAGCGGATATACCGAGCATGCGAATTACAAAATCTATACTGCTGAAGCAATATGCAGATCCGAAAAAATGATAGTCAATGCGGTTTATGATGCTGACAGTGATAAGCTAGCGAAGCTGGAAGCAGCCGCATCTGATGATATAAATGGCGGTATCGCATCGGCTGATCTGTCGGAAACATCGTACAGCGAGGAAGAAGTCAGGAATATGTACGGCGAATATTTCGGGAGATATGTTCCCGTTTCCGCTGAAAATATGTGGGACGGCATAAAGGTCGAACTGAGCGATGAAATGAAGCGTTCGGCATTTGAATGCAGCCTTCGTGATAATTATGATGAGCTCAGAGATCTGATATATGACGCACTGAATTATCCGCAGAGTGAATATGAAAAGTATTCTGATGATAATATCAATGTTGAATATGTCGCACCTGCTTATGGATCATTGACAGATATCGGCGAAGCTGTAAGCATGAAACAGTCCGAGCTGAACAGCGAATATGCGCCTTTTAATGTCAGCGGGATATACAAGGGAACATCATTTGACTTCAACGGCGACGGCATTGATGATAGGGTATTCGGATTTGCACTGTATTCGCAGTTTGAGTTTGTGATATTTGACGGAAAAACTGCGGATATACTGCTTGATGAGCGTGTGATGATGCCGCTTGATATCCCGAAAATAAATACGGAAGTATATTCCGATAATAAAGGCTCGTCAAAGATAATGATCTGCGGGAAAAGCGGCGGTTCATCGGGCGGTCTGACCGCTGAGACAGTTCAGGTATTTTCGGATGATCTGTCGGAAATCATCGAGGCGGTCTATACGGAAGATGATGAGTTCCTGTATTCTCCAAGCTGCAAAGACGAGGAGGAATATTCCGGGAAGCGCACGGAAATGCTGAACGGATATGAGCCGTGCAGGACAATAGCCTGGGATAAATATGCAGACGGCAGTATATCCGAAGCGGAGCAGCGTGTCAATGATGCCTTGGAGATATTCGGCGAAAATTACAGCGATCCTCTGGGTTTCAGGCTTTATCTGTCTGACCTTGACGGCGATGGAAACAAGGAGCTTTTCATACATACCGAAAGTCAGTACGGGTACACCGAGATATATGATATTTCCGAAAAAGCCGAAAAAATAGGAAGCTTTTACGGCAATTTCAGCAATTTGCCTATGGATCATAAGGATAAAAACGGCAGGACGCATTTTATTGTCAGGATAAAAAGCTGGGTATCCTCCGAGGATTTTTATGCCGCATATTGTGACATTGCATATGAAAACGGAGAAATATCCGTTGACCTGCCGCTTTGCGCAGTGTCAGGATCATGGTATGACGGCGGAGAATTCAATAATGGCTGGCGACTGTACTCCGATTGTAAAATGAACTGCGAGGGCAATTCTGAGAGTGTGATAATAACAGAAAATGCCGAGCTTATCGGTGATTATCCGCTTGAAGAGATCGATATAAACGATGCCGATAATGATTCCGATGAGATAAAGTCAGCGGCGGCGGACACGGTTTTCCGTGACATGACTTTTTTGGGATATCCCGCGGAATATCGTGTGAAATGACAGATGCGAAATACAAACTTATCCGAATAAAAAATTACGTCAGCAGGTGATTGATTTGAAAAAAATCTTATTGGTAATAATGGCTGTATTGCTGTCATCTTGCTCCGGATTGAGCAGTGTTTCTGAAACAGAGATGGCAGAACGATCTTCCGACTGCATGAGCGCAGCTGAAACAGAAAAAAGCGCAGTTAAAATAAGTGTTTCGCCGTATGAAAATAATGAATATAACGATAGCCGGTCGGAACTGATAACTTCGGTATGCAGTATCAGCGATGATGAGATAAAAGGAATTATTGAACGGCGAAATAATTTTTTTAATATATCAGATAATACACTGCCTGTAAATATACTGCTTACAGATATGAACTTTGATGATTTTGACGGTGACGGAAATGACGAACTGCTTACAAGGCTTGAATTTGAAAAAACACCGCAGGAGAATGCCTTATATTATGCACTTTGTTATGCTGATGGGGAGAATGTGTCATTTTTTGATGATGGTGCGGCAAGCCACAAAAACGTGCATTATGCCAAGGTCGGAGATCAGCCGTTTGTTGTCATTGCCGAGCTTGGTGCGGGATATTCCGATGATCCTGTTGCAATAGCAGAGAAGGTATTCACGTTTTCCGATGGGAATTTTGTCCCGTATGATACTGATGGTGATTATCTTTGCATTCGTGTTTCGGATGATGTGAACAGGCTGTATCTTTTCGGAAGATCGGAGAATTGGGAAAACACGGGTGATTGTCCTTTGGCAGCTGAGATAAACAGCGGAGATATCAAACAGGAGCTTGCGTGGGATAACGGAAGGCTGAAGGTTGTGTCGGGGTATGAATAATAATTACATTAGTTATCATATTATGTAATAAATGTACGAAAAATAGAATTATTTTTGTCGAATCTAACATTGACTTTATTGGAATAGTATGATAAAATATAAATACAATGTTAAATGTAAACATTATGGGATTTTTACACAAGGAGGAAACAAAAATGAGTACAGTAAGAGCAACATCAAGAGTACAGGAAATAAGGAACAGGACCGATGCCATTCAGCAAAAAAATGCTGAAAAGGCTGCGGCGGCAGCTGCCCAAAAGGCAGCACAGCCAAAAACAACGGCAACATCAAGAGTGCAGGAAATAAGGAACAGAACCGATGCTATTCAGCAGAAAAATGCCGAAAAAACGCAGGGTACAGCAAATGCCGGACAAAGCAGTGCCGGTGCAGTCAAAAGCACCGCAAAGGCATCAAACACAGACACGGTAAGCATAAGCACGCGTTCAAACTCATCGTCATATGCAGGTCAGTACAAGGATATGAGCGATGAATCGCTTGACAAAACTATCAATAATCTTAAAAATACTATTAAGAATTCCAAAAGCGGAACGGCGACTTATTACGCACAGAAGGCTCTGGAGGGGTATCAGGCGGAGAAGGAGAGGAGAAAAACGTTAAATACCCAAAATTGTTTGTCAGATGAAAGCAGTGCATATTACTGTCAAACAGGAGGGTGGTTTGAAAATACAGATGGTTCGACTGCATGTATGACAACAGCTTATTCAACCCTTGTATCTTTAACTATTGGAAAACAGGTGAAGCCGAATCAAGTAGAAACTATTGGAAATGATGGTTATTTGGATAATCCAATCAGATTGTGGAAGGACAAAAATGGATATGAATATACGGCATTGATGGAAACCTCAAATGATATTTGGGATGAAATATCAGACTCAATCAAATCAGGAGAACAGGGAATAGTTATTCATCTTGGAACGCATTGGGTAACGGTTACGGGTGTGAAAGACGGTGTTAATGTTGACAATATAAAATCTTTGGATGATTTGGTTGGAGTCGATCCGTGGTATAATGGGAAAAATGATTCTAATAACAAATCAGGATCAGGGTTTGGATCGGGAAACGATGCTTTTTCCGGAGAAATTGACCTTGGTACAATTAAAAATAAATATGGATCTCCGTCAGGGCGATTTATACGACTTGTTTCGGCAAATTAAAGTGTTTGATCTTATTTAAGAATCAAAACCGGAATATAAGGAGAATATCAAACATGAAAATAATTAATATAATTGTTCCTCTTATGACAGCTGTAATTCTTACGGGCTGTCGTGAAGCTAATATTCAGAATTCGGATAACAATGATGACATCATAAATTCAAATTATGTGACAGATGAATGCAGCAATAATGAAAAAGAAATAATGGAAATTTTTGAAAAAGCATACGATCTGTATCTTGCGGCTGACGGGATATCTTCCGAAGAATACATAAATATTGACGGTGTTTTCTATCTTGACGGAAATGAAGAGGATAAGACACTTGATGAACGGATCGGCGAATATAGCAGCAGCTTTACCCGCAGGGAATGTGAGCGCATTTTCAATGGAATGCGTGAAAAAGATGGGACAGAATATTATGTTTATTCATATGGCGAGAAGAACGGCGAAGCTAAGGATGTACTTACATCGAAAAAAATACTTGAAAATGATCTGACGGATTATGACAAAGTAACGTTATTTTCTCCTGTCAGGGGAATTGATTATTCATATGCGGCAGGATATGCGGAGATAGTTGAAAAGAGTGCGGACAGTATAGAGATGAAATATACAGCTTTATACAAGGGCAGCGATTCGACAGAGGAAAATGTTGTTTTTGCAGATGGAAAATGGAGTTTGGAAGATGGGAGCGATTATATATTATCAGATAATGATACAGTCCGCAGCTATGAATATCATCTTTTGAATGAAGACGGACATTGGAAATTTGATGATTTTGTATGCTATAACTGACCAATAAACCGATTTATTCTTGTGGAAGATCATAATTATTCAATATATATGAAAACACTGCACCAATATATACAAATGCTATCAGGGAAAAGCTTCTTAATTAGTATGATGAAAAGTTTAGTTTCCCGTAACAACCAAAAAAGCTGCATATCTCAAAAATGAGATATGCAGCTTTTGTTATTTGAATATGTCCTTGATGTCGGTGTCCTTAAGCTTCTGCCAGAATGACTGGCGTTTTTTGTAGTTGTCGGGGTTGGTCGAGGCTTCGAATTCCTTCAGCAGATCCTTCTGCTTCTTGTTCAGGTTCTTAGGCACTTCGACTGTCAGATGAACATACTCATCGCCCCTGTCAGGACGGTTGAGCTTCTTGATGCCCTTGCCTCTCAGCCTGAATACAGTGCCCGGCTGTGTGCCCTCGGGGATAGTGTACTTGACCTTGCCGTCGATGCAGGGAACTACAATCTCATCGCCCAGAGCTGCCTGCGTGAAGCTTACGGGTATGTCGATATGAACATCGAATCCCTCACGCTCGAATACAGGATCGGGCTTTACGGTTATGCCGACTCTCAGGTCGCCTGCGGGTCCGCCGTTCAGACCGTGATGTCCCTGACCTCTTACGTTCAGTGTCTGTCCGTCGTCGATACCTGCGGGAACGTCCACCGTAACGGTCTTTGCTACGCTGTTTCTGCCCTGTCCGTGGCACTTGGGACACGGATTTGTGATGACCTTTCCTTTACCGCCGCACTTAGGGCAGACCTTCTGCGAGGATATCATGCCGAAAGCAGTTCTCTGTGTGACCTTGACAGCACCCGAACCGTGACAGTCGGGGCATGTCTCGGCAGTTGAGCCGTTTGCAGCACCCGTGCCGTTGCAGTCGGGGCATTTTTCCATTCTGTTGAGCTTTATATCGACCTTTGCGCCGTTGCACGCCTGGTCGAATGTGATGGTTATATTTGTTGCTATATCCTGACCCTTTCTCGGTGCATTGGGGTTAGCCGAACGTGTAGATGCGCCGCTGAATCCGCCGAAAAAGCTGGAGAATATATCGTTGATGTCGCCGAAATCGCCGAAGCCGCCTGAGAATCCGCCTCCGCCGTATCCACCGCCGCCGTATGACGGATCAACGCCCGCATGACCGAACTGGTCATATCTGGACTTCTTGTCAGGATCGGAGAGGACCTCGTAAGCCTCGTTGACCTCCTTGAACTTTTCTTCGGCCGTTTTATCGCCGGGATTCAAGTCAGGGTGGTACTTTTTGGCGAGCTGTCGGTATGCCTTTTTGATCTCGTCCTCTGACGCCGTTTTTGCAACGCCCAGGACTTCGTAATAATCCCGTTTATCAGCCATAAGTAATGCTCCTTATCAAAACAATGCAAGAGAGAAATTCTCTTGCATTGCCCGTATTATCTGATGATATTAAACTTCAGTGAAGTTAGCGTCAACAACATCGTCACCGCCGTCATTCTTCTGCTCATTGAAATCCTGAGTGCCTGCACCTGCTGCGCCTGCGTCCTGAGGGCCTGCCTGAGCGCCTGCAGCCTTGTAGACCTTCTCGGAGAGAGCATAAAATGCCTGCTGGAGAGCGTCTGTCTTAGCCTTGATATCGTCTGTGTTATCGGTCTTGACAGCTTCCTTCAGCTCGTTGAGCTTAGCCTCGATAGGAGCCTTATCCTCAGCAGTTACCTTGTCGCCGAAGTCCTTCAGAGCCTTCTCGCAGCTGAAGATCATGTTGTCTGCGCCGTTCTTGATGTCAACAGCTTCCTTACGCTTCTTATCTTCCTCAGCGTACTTCTCAGCTTCCTCGACAGCCTTGTTGATGTCGTCCTTGGACATATTTGTGGATGCTGTGATGGAGATATCCTGCATCTTGCCTGTGCCCATATCCTTAGCGGATACATGAACGATACCGTTAGCATCGATATCGAATGTTACTTCGATCTGAGGGATTCCTCTGGGAGCGGGAGCGATACCGTCAAGACGGAAGATACCGAGCTGCTTGTTATCCTTAGCGAATTCACGCTCGCCCTGGAGGATATTGATATCAACAGCAGTCTGATTGTCTGCATATGTGGAGAATATCTGAGATTTCTTTGTAGGGATAGTAGTGTTTCTCTCGATCATCTTTGTGCATACGCCGCCTGCTGTTTCGATACCGAGTGACAGAGGAGTTACATCGAGGAGCAGCAGACCTGTTACGTCGCCGCCGAGAACACCGCCCTGGAGAGCAGCACCGAGAGCAACGCACTCATCGGGGTTGATGCCCTTGAAGGGTTCCTTGCCGAGCTGAGTTCTTACAGCTTCCTGAACAGCGGGTATTCTTGAAGAACCGCCGACCATCAGAACCTTGTCGATCTGGGAAGCAGTCAGTCCGCTGTCGGAAAGAGCCTGCTTTACAGGGCCCATTGTGGACTGTACAAGGTCGGAAGTAAGCTCGTTGAACTTAGCCTGTGTAAGAGTCATTTCCAGGTGCTTAGGGCCTGTTGCATCTGCTGTGATATAAGGCAGATTGATGTTTGTTGTAGAAGAAGAGGAAAGCTCGATCTTAGCCTTTTCAGCAGCTTCCTTCAGACGCTGCATAGCCATCTTATCGCCCGAAAGATCGATTCCGTCGGACTTCTTGAATTCATCGAGCATCCAGCGGATAACTCTCTCATCGAAGTCATCGCCGCCGAGGTGGTTGTTGCCGGCTGTTGCGAGAACCTCAGTTACGCCGTCGCCCATCTCAATGATGGAAACATCGAATGTACCGCCGCCGAGGTCGTATACCATGACCTTCTGATCTGCTTCCTTATCGATACCGTAGGAAAGAGCAGCAGCAGTAGGCTCGTTGATGATTCTCTTGACTGTAAGACCTGCGATCTGACCTGCATCCTTTGTAGCCTGACGCTGAGCATCAGTGAAGTAAGCAGGAACTGTGATAACAGCCTCTGTTACCTTCTCGCCGAGATAGCCCTCTGCATCAGCCTTCAGCTTCTGGAGGATCATAGCGGAGATCTCCTGAGGAGTGTACTTCTTGCCGTCGATGTCAACCTTATAATCGGAGCCCATGTGACGCTTGATGGAAGAAACTGTTCTGTCGGCATTTGTTACAGCCTGACGCTTAGCAGTGCTTCCGATAAGTCTTTCGCCGTTCTTAGCAAAGCCGACAACGGACGGAGTTGTTCTTGCGCCTTCGGAGTTGGGGATCACGACTGCGTTGCCGCCCTCCATAACAGCTACGCATGAGTTTGTTGTACCTAAGTCAATACCAATGATCTTGCTCATAAAACATCTTCCTTTCCAATTTTCATATATATCGGATATTGTTTGTTATCACGGATTTGCAACGGCGACCATCGCATGTCTGATGACCTTGCCGTTCATGATGTAACCCTTCTGGAACACCTGACAAACCACGTTCTCGCCGAGGTTTTCATCTGTTACCTGAGTTACTGCGCTGTGGATATTCGGATCAAACGGCTTATCCATCGCTTCGATCTCCTCAACGCCCTGCTTCTTGAGTATCTCGACATACTGATTGTATATCATCTCGACACCCTTTCGGAAGCTTTCGTCCGCGGACTCTGAAGCAAGTGCCCTTTCGAAATTGTCGATAACACCGAGGAATTCAATGATAACGGCACTCTTTGCCTTATCGGCAGCGTCCTCCTTGTCTTTAAGGGAACGTCTGCGGAAGTTGTCGTATTCTGCGGCAACCCTCAGATATTTGTCCTTTTCGGCACTGAGCTGCTCTGTAAGCTCCTCGATCTTTTTGTTTTTCTTCAAAATTTCGTCCTCACCTGCGGCTTCCTCTGAGTTATCTGCCTCAGCCGCATCCTCGGTATCTGCTGCGGCTTCCGCTGCTGCATTTTCCTCGGCTTCTGCGCTTTCGGCATTCATTTTTTCTTTCATTTCTTCGCTCATCTGCTGTGTGATTCTCCTTTCATCAGTCCTCTTTTTCTTTGCTGTCATCTTCTTCCGAAATAAGCTGTGATATCTTCTCGGAGAAGTATTCGATATAAGGTATTATCTTGGAATAATTTATTCTCATGGGACCGATAACTCCCAGAGAACCTGCGGTCCTGTTTCCCTTTTTGATAGGATACATGACCATGCTCGAATTGCTGATAACGAAGCCGTCCTCACCGAACTTGACCTGTATTCCGCTGAAGCTTTCGTCCAGCAGACCCCTTACTTCGTTTTTGTTTTCGAGAAATCTTATTATCTGGTTCTGATCCATTTCCTTGCAGGCCAGCAGGTTTTTCTCGCCGCTTACCTTTATATCGTCCGCACCCAGACCCTTGGCAAGCTCGTAGAAGCCTTTCATAAGGGGAGTAAGCGTGACCATGTAAGCACCAAGTGCCTCGGTAAGCTTGTCGATCATCTCATCGGAAAGATCCTCAATGGAAACGCCTTCAAGGTTTTCCGCCATGAACCTCGAGAAGAATTCAAGCTGATCCGCAGTAAGATCAAATTCCAGTCTGCATATCTTGTTCTGAATGTTTCCCGCAGATGTCACCATAAGCAGGACGTACATTCTTTTTCCCGTCGGAATGACCTCCGTTTTCGTTATAACGGAGAACTTCGGGGATATGTTCTGAACGACCGCCGCACATTGGGTAAGCTCTGCCAGCGCCTTTGTGGCACTTTCTATAAGAGCGTCCTCCGTGGGTACGTCCACATCAAGGTAGCTGTCGAGGATCTTTTTTTCCTCGCCCGTCAGCCTTCTTTCGGGCATCAGCTTTTCTATATAAAGTCTGAAACCGCTGAATGTTGGTATCCTTCCCGCCGATGTATGTGGCTGTTCGAGATGTCCCAGCTGTTCGAGCATCGCCATATCATTTCTGATCGTCGCTGCCGAAACGTTAAGATCTGCCCTTGCCTGTACTGCCTTTGAGCCTACCGGTTCGCCTGTCAGTATATATTCATCAACGACTGCCGCAAGGATCTTAAGCTTTCTGTCGTCCAGCACCTTTACACCGCCTTTCTTTTCACTTGCGATTTCTGTTTGCTATCACTCTTGATGTCTGTGTGTTAGCACTCCGTATCTCCGAGTGCTAAATACTATTATACTCACTTATTTTCAATTGTCAAGTGGTTTTTGCGATTTTTCTTAAATTTTTCTTCGTCATTTTTAACAAACTTTTCAACATCAATATGTGCATATTTTAAATCATCTTCCGATGTACATGGAAAATAAGTACCATATATATAGTGACAGTGTGAAAAGAATTTGTTTAATTAGATATTCAGATAACAAGAATCGGACACAATTATACATTTCGTACAAATATCGAAACCGTTTAAGGTGAAATTTGTGTGAAAATGCTTGATAACTACTTGACTTTAAGAAGAAAATATGTTATTATATGATAGAAGAATAATCTGCAGCTATATTTGAGATGGGAGGTGTCGGCTGCTATGATCACAATGCATGGAAAAAGCCTGTCGGGCGGTATAGCCATGGGCAATTTGTCATTTTTCAAAAGAAAGGCTGTCACACCCTCTCTCCGCAGAGTTGATGACACCGAAGCCGAGGCGGAGCGGTTCCGCCAGGCAAGAGATGCCGCTGCCGCACAGCTCGAAAGGCTCTGCATCAGAGCGGAGGGAAAGGTCGGCAGGGAGGACGCTGCCATCTTCCGCATACATCTTATGCTCCTCTCCGACAGAGATTACGTTGATTCGGCGATCGCAATGATAAGAAGCTTCGACATGAACGCAGAATATTCCGTAAAGGTCACCTGCGAGAATTTTGCGAATATGCTGCGAATGATAGATGACCCCTATATGCAGGGAAGAGCGGCGGATATAAAGGACGTTTCCGACAGAGTGATAAGGATACTTTCAGGTGTGAGCGACAAGGTCGAATGTCCCGAAAAGCCCTCTATCATGGTCGCTGACGAGTTTTTCCCGAGTGAAGTTATCGAGCTTGGAATGAACGGTGCGCTTGGCTTTTTGTCGGCAGAAGGCTCATCGACATCGCATGCGTCGATACTTTCGAGGAATATGCAGCTGCCGTCCGTCATCACATCTGGCAAAATGCCCAAAAAAGAAAATGACGGTCAGTCTGCCGTTATAGACGGATTTACGGGAACAGTTTACGTAGACCCCGATGAATCCACAAAACACCGAATGAATTACAGGATAGAGAATATACACAGCGTAAACCGCCTCGCCGTTCCGGAGGGTGTAAGAGTCGGCTGAAAATGTTCAGATATCAAAAGGATTGATAAAAATGCGTGACAGCGCAAAGCTGGTTATAGATCTGGAGTTCAACCCTGTCAGATTTCCTGACGGAGCTCCGCACCCGATAAGCTACGAGATAATCGAGCTTGCCGCCGTTATATTGGGCGATGACAATGAAACCGCAGAGCGGTTCCGTACATATGTAAAACCGACATATTCCGACCATATAGAGCCTGAGATCACGAAGCTGACGGGCATCACCTACGACGACGTAAAGGACAGCGCAGACCTTGAAGGCGCGCTGGACAGCTTTGCGGAGTGGATAAACGGCAGGAAGGTCACAACATACAGCTGGAGCAACAGCGATCAGCTTCAGATGATGCGTGAGTCTGATTTCAAGGGCTGTGCTGACAAAGCAAACAGCGTGTTTGGCAGATGGATAGATCTTCAGAGGATATATTCGAGAACGATGGGGCTTTCAAGACCTGCGAATCTCACAACAGCACTCAATATCCTTCAGATAACGTTCAAAGGCACGGAGCATTCGGCACTTGCAGACGCAGAGAATACGGGACGGATACTTGCGATGCTGAGCGACAGCCGCCGTATGGACGAGCTGAGATCGAAGTCGAGAGTGACGTTCAATTCCAAAGATATGGGCGGCGTAAAGCTGTCGGACATGATACGCATAAAAACGAGAAAAAGATAAAAGGCTTCCGAGCAGAATCGGAAGCCTTTGTTTATATTGTCTGTGCCGTGTACAGCTTGTAATAAAGCCCCTTCTTCGCCATCAGCTCATCATGTGTTCCCGACTCCGCTATGCCCTTGTCGGATATGTAAAGTATCCTGTCACAGCTCTTTATCGTGGATAGTCTGTGCGCTATGATAAACGATGTTCTGCCGCTCAGAAGATGGTCTATGCCCCTCTGAAGTCCCCTCTCCGTCTTTGCGTCGATCGACGATGTCGCTTCGTCAAGCACAAGTATCTTCGGGTCGGCAAGTATCGTTCTCGCAAATGCTATCAGCTGCTTCTGTCCCTGCGAAAGCACTGAGCCACGCTCCTTGACCTCCGTATCATATCCCTTCGGCATTTCGCGGATAAATTCGTCTGCGCCGACAACCCTGCACGCCTCCGCTATCTCCTCATCGGTCGCATCAAGCCGTCCGTAGCGGATATTGTCACGGATAGTTCCGCTGAATATGAAGCTGTCCTGAAGCATTATGCCCATCTGCGAACGGAGCGAATGAAGTGTGACCTTGCTTATGTCGTTCCCGTCAATGGATATACTGCCCTTCTGAATGTCGTAAAACCTGGATATAAGGCTTACGACTGTTGTTTTTCCCGCACCCGTCGGACCGACAAGCGCAATGCTCTGTCCCGCCTTTACATCGAGATCGAAATTTTCGAGGACATTCACGCTGTTGTCGTAGGAGAATGTAACGTCCTTAAATGTTACATCGCCCTTTATTTCGGGCATTTCATAAGCATCGTCAGCGTCCTTGATGTCAACGGGTTCGTCCATAGTTTCAAATATTCTTTCGAGATATGCTACCGTGTTGATGAAATTGTTGAACAGGTTTGCGAGATTCATTATAGGCTGCCAGAAACGTCCCGCATAGCTGCCCATTGCAACGATAACGCCCAGCGTAACATTCTGCGGTCCGAGGATTATAAGTCCCACCAGATAGATTGATACCGAGATCACCGTGGAAATGTTGTCAGTCACGGGCCAGAGCAGATTGGACGTGTTTACAGCGTGCATCCAGCACTTTCTGTAATCATCGGAAAGCTTTGCGAAAATGCCCGAATTTTCCTCCTCACGGGCGAAAAGCTGCGTGATGCGCACTCCTGCGATGCTCTCGTGGAGGTAAGCGTTCAGGTTCGAGCCTTTATTCGATACCGCCTGCCATGCCTTTCTTTGACGTGTCTTTATAATGCCGATGAAAAGGAAGAAAAACGGCACTCCTGCGAGAATTACCCATGCGAGCGGTCTGTTCATCGCAAACATGAATATCGTGATGAAAATGATGTTGAATATTTCGAGGATAAAGGTGATGATGCCGTTTGAAAGCAGGTCGGATACGCTGTTTACGTAGTTTATGACCCTTGCGAGTATCTTTCCGTGCGGGCGGCTGTCGTAATATTCAAAGGGCAGCTCCTGAAGATGCGCAAAAAGGTCCTTTCGCATATCGAACACGATGTCCTGTCCGACCTTGGTCATTATCCTTGAACGCACCGTCGAAAATCCCACACTGACAGCGATAGTCAGTGCCAGCAGTGCCGCCAGGATAAAAAGCTGATGCTTGTTGCCCGCAGGTATCGTGTTATCCAGTGCATACTGCGTGATGACAGGGGAGAGAAGTGCCGTAACTGCGGCTATCGCACTGAGAACGAGCGCAAATATCATCTTGCCCTTGTATTTTCCGACGTAGACGAGCGCGCGCCTGAAGTGGCGGAAGTCGAATGGCGTTTCAAGTGATTCATCAATGTCGTATTTGTTTCTCTGCGGCTTTTTTGCAGCGGTCTGTTCCTTGGTCTGTTCCATTTATATCGCCCCCTTAGTGCTGTAATTCGTATATCTCACGGTAATAGCCCTCACGCTCTATAAGCTCCTTGTGAGTGCCGATATCTTCGATCTTTCCGTCCTTCAGGACGATTATCTTGTCCGCATTTTCCGATGAGGATATTCTCTGCGCAATGATTATCTTTGTGCATGGGAAATCAAGATTTTTCAGGCTGTTCTGAATGAATTTCTCCGTTTCCATATCGACAGCCGATGTTGTGTCATCGAGAATAAGTATAGACGGACGTACTGCGAGCGCCCTTGCCAGCGCAATTCTCTGCTTCTGACCGCCCGACAGTCCAACGCCCCTTTCGCCGATGATGGTGTCGTATTTCTCGGGCATTTTCTCGATAAATCCGTCAGCGGCTGCGAGATGTGCATTTTTCTTGACATCTTCCGCTGACATTGATGTATCGCCGAAAGCTATGTTTCCGTCGATCGTGTCCGAATAAAGCAGAACGTCCTGAGTCGCCGTGCCGATGTTGCCTCTCAGCTGATTGAGCTTCAGCATATGCACATCATTTCCGTCAACAAGCACCTTTCCTGCGGAAACGTCGTAGATGCGGGGGATAAGGCTTACGAGAGATGTCTTTCC
>OLGV01000234.1_pt1 | contig 24497 bp, 40 predicted proteins | sample 1605761 | NCBI WGS metagenome assembly OLGV01 (sample SAMN03283245) | human gut metagenome | biome: human-associated habitat; material: feces | host: Homo sapiens | place: Peru | collected 2012
ACGCGTTTACCGCCAGCACGGACAGAACCGTCAGAATCCCGGCGCGGATCGGCATCAGGACGGAGACGGCGACTGAGACGCACGCTATGATCGTCCAGACGTCGGCGCGGATCCCGAGTCTGTCCGAAATCCAGGCGAAGACGAGCCTGAACCCGCCGTTGAAGAAGCCCGCGGCGGAAAGAACAATCGCGAGCGCGGCCCTGGTGGTTCCGACGTCCGAGAGGATCCTAGCCGAATTCCCGATGACGACGAGCCCGGCCAGGATGTTCAGGAACATGAAAGACCACGCGTACGCGAACCCCGGCCTGGAAAACGTCGCGAACGCCGACTCGCGCGGGGAATCCAGCGCCGCGTCCGAATCCGGATTCTTGCGCAGAAGCCGCGAGGGCGATCATGGCCGGAAACAGGACGGCGAAGACCGCGAACGTCCAGGCGCATCCAAGACCGGAGACGGCGCGCGAGACCGCGATCGCGGCCGCCGAACCGAGTCCGAACGCGACAATCGACGACGCCCCGGCGAGTCCCTTCCTCTTCGGAAACCACGACATCGCAGCCTTGACCGGCGAAAGGTACGCGATGCCCTGTCCGACGCCGTTGAGCACGCCGTACCCGGCGAACACTGTCCAGTACGATCCGGACAGAAGCCCGGCGGCGGAGACCGACATGCCGGCCAGATACAGGACGGCGGCGAGGAGCAGTGATTTCCGCGGATTCTTCTCCACGACCGGACCGAAGAACGCCGCGCCCATGCCGAGGAAGAAAATCGACGCGGAGAAAATCCACGAGCACGCTGACGGGGACGCGCTGCATATCGCCTGGAACGCGCCCGAAAAATAAGGATACGCGTATACGGATCCGGCGGGAAGCGCCGCCAGGACCGCCGGGAGGATTCCGTTCCTCCAGCCGTTTGCTTTTTCAGACATGGAAGATATTGTACGCGTCTTGGAAACCTGCGCCCCAGTCTCGGTCGTCTTGAAGCAGAAAGACAACGACGTCAAAACCTTCGGGATTTGAACTGTCGTAAATATAAATGACGATGAAGAAGCAGTACACGAAGAAATAGATCATTGAAGCGATCAAATACTGGGAGTCTGTCCTTGGGAGGGTGGATAAATCTACATATGGTTTGCTGTCATTATTGATTGACAAGTATGGAAATGATTTAGTGCTAAGCGACAATAGATCATTTAATCTTGATAATCACATGGCGTATGAGCTATTTGAAATATTAAATGACTTTGTTTTTAATTCAAAATTACCAAAAACTAAAATATTATGCGAATCATATAATGAAATTGTTGCTGAATTAAAGTATAGAAAATCTGATATCCCATCGAATATGTTTTATAGGATGTTTAATACGATCGCTAAAGATGAAAAAATAAAATCTTTAAATGATAAACTTGAATATAGAGATAATTTAATCATCATCAACACAAGTTTACTCAATAATTCAAATTTTATTTTTGCCTGCTCATCACTTTGTCATGAAATGATCCATCTTTATGGAAAAATGCATGGAGAAGAATCTCTATGTGATAAATATTAGTTATTATATAAAATTAACATAGATGCACATACTACCCCAACATTCATCAAAATGAAAAGAAAAGCAAATGATATGGGATTGACTGTCATAAATGATGCTTCTGGGTTGAATTTTTCAGAATTGAATTCTGAAGCGTTTAAGAACTTATTAAATTCTATTATAAATGATGGCGTCAATTTGAATGAAAATGAAATATCAAATAGCAATATTATGATTAAAAAAATTCCAGGCATTGGAACAAGTATATGCCATATAGATTATATTTAAATTGTTTAAGCCGGCAATCATATTCAGCGATTGCCGGCTTCAAAATTTTAGATATATTCTCTTAAACAGAGAACAATGGATTTAACCGAATCCGACGCGGATCAACGGTGCGGAATCCCGATTACGTCCTCGAACAAGCGCTTCGGCTTGCTGGCGTCGGCGACGACCTTCCATATACGGGATGACACGAGCCTGAAATTCCTCGCTTCGCCGAGGCTTGGGAAGAACCTGAACATCCTGCGCGTCGCCTTTCCGGACATCGCGATGATGTTCCTGCCTCCGTCCAGGACGAACAGCGTCCTCGAAGCGCCGTCGCACATCAGCCTGTATCCGTTCTCCCGCCAGACCTGAATCATGCCGGTCTTCCTTTCCGCGTCCGCTTAAAGTCCAAGTTTGTCGAAAACCCAGCCAATCGCCGTGCGCTCCTCTCCGCAGATGAACCTGCAGAAATCGACGAACATGACAACCTCAAGAGCCTCAAGCATCTTTCCCGTTCTCTTTCTCCGAAGGAGTCCAGTCGATGTACGCGCCCCGGATCGAGCATCCGAGTCCGGAACCCGGCTTCGTGAACTGGCATTCGCCGTACGTCACGGCGCACCTGAATCCGCCTTCCGGCGTTTCGATTTTGAATTTGCAGTCTTCCATGTCTGTACTTACCTGGTGGAGGCGGGGGGAGTCGAACCCCCGTCTGGAACATAACGTACGCGGCGTCTACGCGCGTGTCCGGCCTTTATTCGACCTGACCGCCGGGCGGCGGGCGGAATTCAGGTCGTTTGCCCGTATGGTATATAACCCGGTCCAGGGCGTGCGGACGAAGCCCTGCCATCGTCCTGCGGATTAATGCCGTGAACCGCGCAGGATCCGGTCTTCGCGGCACGCGGCCAGTTCAGGCCGCGATCATATAGTCGCTGTTCGCGATTACTGTTTTTCTCGTTTTTTACGGGGCCAACGAGAATCCCCGGCGCGCCACCGCGTCCAGATATGTTCCATCGATACCGTTTCACCCCCGCTGCTTTCAGTCCAGGACTTCGACGATCAGGGCGGCGTAGAGCTGCACGCTCCCCGTCTTGACCCCGTCGAGCGAAAACGAGTTGAACTCGGGCTCGATGGGGAACTCATACCGCCCGGGAACCGCCGCGTCGATCGCGGCCGCGGCCTTCCGGTAGACCTCCATGCGCCCGGTATAGTACCTGGTGAGGATTCCGGCCTGCTCGTCCGTGAGGTTCACGGTCGGGCCGTACTCCTTCTTGAAGCGCTCCTTCGTCAGGACCATGTCCGGCTCGACGTCCATGTTGTCCGCGGCGATGTGCTTCGCCAGTTCGGCGTCGTTCGGCTCGTATTCGTACTTCGTGCGCTGCCTGCACTTTGTCTCAGGCCTGTTCACCGTGTAGTCGGATTCGAAGTCGTCCTGATACGTGATTCTGTACTTGGCCATTCTGTTCTCCTTTTAAGAAATCCGTCGTCTTTAAATATGCGCTTCCAGGGAAATTCGCCGCGGACGGTCACGCGCCGGCTCCGATGCACGCGAGCTCCAGCTCGACCATCTCCGGGGTGACGCCGTCCAGGTTCGAAAGATGCGACGCTAACACCCGTATGTCGGAATACGCGCGGGAGTACCAATCGACGATCCACCAGAAAGGGCCGTACCAGAAAGTCCCCGGTGGGTCGTCCGGATCCACAAAGGCGCCGTACGCCGCGCCGCGGCGGTCTTTGAGCAGATCCAGGCCGTCGCTGGTTTTCCCCGGAATGCGCCGCAGGCCGTCCAGCTCGTAGACAAAGCCGTCCAGCACCTTCCCGACGAATCTCACGCCGCCCAGGCCTGTATCCTTCAGGCGGGCCGGCTCTGTTCTGCAGAACACGAAGCCGGAAAGGAATCCGTCATCCGAAAAGTATGATTTCGGGAGACTGTCCATGTGGATGCATGTGCGTTCTTTCATGCCTTTAACCATGCGCCTTTCCCGGGATTCGCCGCGGCGGCGTTCTTCCAGGTGGACGGAAGTTGGACGCCGAGAACCGCGAAGTCGAGATCGAGCCTGGCGAGCGTCTCGGATATGAACTTCGACGCGAACTCAGCGGTCTCTTCCGTGTACGGATTTCCGTACACGGCGGCGTGCTGGAGGCGCCGCATGAGATCCTGGACGACATCGGACGGATCGAACGAGGCGTAGAGGCACTTCATGCAGAAAGTCTGGAAATTCCAGCCATTAGCTCCGGCCGGAACGGAAAACTTTCCGTAATGGCTGAAATAACGCGCATCCGCCCAGTCTGACGCCGTACAGCGCATAACCGTGAACGATTTATACGGGTATATAAACCCAAACGGAATCCCGCAGGCCGAGACCAAATCCATGTTGAACTCCGAAAGCCTCGGCGTAACATCGGGCGTGAAGTCACCGAGAAGATAAAAGCATTCGTTCATGCCTTGAAGAATGCGCTTCCGGCAGAATTCGCCGCGGGCTCAGCAGGACGCCTCGACCTCGCATTCGACGTCGGACGTCCACAGGCCTTTTCCGTCCTTCCCGTTCCGCACGTACGCCATGCGCGAATCGAAGCCGTACGCGTCTTCACCGCCGCCGTCCGGGAAAATCTGGTCCTCGACGGCGAACCGGAGCTTTCCGGCGAGGATCGAGACCTGTTCGAGCTGATCCATGAGATACGAGACGTCCTCCCTGCGCAAATCGACGTCCTTCAGGATTTCACGCCTGGTCTCCGGCCTGGCGATGAGGGACTCGAGCTCCATTTTCTGGATATCCCCGTACGCCGCACCGATTTCCTTCCTGAGCACCGCCGCCGCGTTGTCGATCCCGGCGGCCGAGAACGTCGATCCCGTCTTCGGCGGGCCGTCGAATCCGAGACGGAACGCCTCTATCGACTTAAGCTCGTTCGCGAAGAACTCCGCGATCACGACGCCGTCCTCTTTCCGCCTGACCTTTACCGTATAGCTGATTCCCATTCAGATTCTCCTTTTTCCAGACGTCACTGCAGCCCCTCGACCGACATCTGCAGATCGAGCTGCGCCAGAATCCGCGACGCGACGTCTTCGTCCAACGCCTTCGGGCATTCGTTTTCCATATGCAGTTTAAGATCCGCCGCGGCCGCGTTCGGCGTCGTATACAGGGTTTTCCCGGAAAACCAGGCGTGGAGGGATCCGCCTTTTCCGGTGACGATATACGCGGCCAGTTCGGTTTCGGCCGGCACGACCGCGACGCCGAACAGCTCGTTGTACGCTATTTCGTCTCCGGACACGGCGGATCCCGGATCGTGGTCCATTTTGAATTCGGAGATTTTCGCCTTCTCCCAGCCGAACGCCGGAACGCGGAACACGCCGTACCAATGCTTGGCGTCGCCGGATTCCACCACCGTGTCCGCGAGGAAGAACATCGGTTTGAGGTGTTCTTCAAAATTACTCCTCCAGTAGTACAGTCCGGATTTGATTTTCTCGATGCACGTTTCGGCGTCCATGCCAAGATTATACGCCGAAACGGAAAATTGCCAAAGACGGTTTGTTTTTTCTTACATGAAAGTCGTAAATTAAAAAAAATAAAACTCTAGAATCGTATTTTATCCTTGTTTTTGAAAACATGGTTCTATTAATATTTTAAAAAATTTAAATAAATAAAATATAAATTAAATTTAATTTAAATTTAAACTACTAATACGTTTCTAGATTTTTTTTTCAAAAATAAATAATTAAAAAATCGGAGATTTTTCAGATGAAAGCCAAAGACGAAAACAAGCAGATCGAAAACGAGGAAACCCCCGTTTTAAAGACAAACGTCAACGAAGAAGGCGAAGACGACTCCGCTGAACCGTCGTCTGACGGTTCAGGTCAGGACGACACGTCTGACGACGAGCCGTCCGACGATCAAGACAACACGGAAGACGCTGAAGACGAAATAGACGAAGATCCGGACGGGGATTCCAGTTCAGACGACGGTTCCGGAGATTCCGGCGGCGCAGACAACGCGGCGCCGAATCCGTTCGACCAGCTCGTCTTCGAGCGGTTCCGCGTCTTCGGCATCACGGCTGCGAAAGGCGGTTCCTGGTCTGACATGGCCGAAATCGCGATGTCCGACGGATGGCGCTAGGTGAACCTCCGCGCTTTCCAGGAATCCTTGGCGAGGAACGTCGACGGATGCTACCGCAGGATCGCGGCGTTCAGGTTCAGGAACGCGGACGACGATCTCGAATACGACGTCTGGTTCGACAACGAACGGCAGGTATGGGACTTCTCGATAAAGGACAGCCCCGACGCCGAGCTCTCAGTCGACGAACGCGGAAACCTGTTCAAGTGCGGACCCTTCAGGAAATACGCCGAATGGGCGTACCTGCAGATCGACCGCGCGTTCGGGATCTTCAACGCCGCCGTCGAGCGGAAATTCGAGGCCGGGGATTTCCTCATGGTCGACGAGGTGAAAATGCAGGCCCTTTCCTATATGTGGACGCAGGAGTCTTTCGTCCAGGCCCTCCGGGGCAGGAAATACCTTTCGCCCGACTTCGAGGCGTGAAAATGCGCCAGGCCCCGTCTGGACGCGCGTTAGACGGTTTCTGGCGGGGCTTGGTGAAACGCCTGCATGCGGACGCGCAGCATGTCCGGAAGCGACACGGGGCGTCTGAGGCGCGTCCGGACGCGATATGGATAAAAGAACAGCAGAGTGGTCTGTTTTTGATCCATTTGGATTTTTCTGTCATTGTCTCTATTTCCCTTTCATTTATGAAAACGGCGCGGTTCATTCCTGTTTCACGGGAGCTTGCGGAACGCGGGGTTTCGGGCGGGCGTGGTTGGGGTGGCGGCCTGCATGGCTTTAATCTTATGCCGAAATTCGGATTCGCCGCGGTCCGGCCGTTCAATTCAAAAATGAAAAAAAAAGACAGAATCCAAATTGAATTCTGTCTTTCGTCGGCTTCGGACGTCTCAGACGGAAAGCGCGGCCAGGAGCGCGGCAAGGTAAAGCGTGTAGTTCGGACGCTTCTCGGTCATCGGATATCCGAACTTGGCAAGGTTCTTGAACAGTTCGTATTGGGACATGATGTCGACCATGCAGTCGTTCATGCTCACGGCGTCGTCGTCCCAGTCGTTGGACATGGCCATCCTGAACAGCTCAGTTGCGACCGCGCGCAGCGTCCGCTTGCTGTGCGCGTAGTCTTTCACAAGGGAATTGACGATCTTGACCGTCGTGTTCTGCAGCTTCTTCTCAACCGTCATTTGTTTTCCTTTTTGCCCGCTTTAGCTTTGATTGCATTCAACCCGTCAGAACAGAAAATCAAGCTTAATCTAGTTTTAATTAAATTTAATTTTCTGTTTTTAACCGGATTAAACATACATATACAAATAATAGATAAAAGACTGTATTTGCCGCGACGTCTTATTAAGCATAAAGACGTAGAACGCGCCCGGACAGGCCTTGGACGACCCAGAACGCGTCCTGACTCGAACGGAGTAAAACTATACTGCTAATACACGGGCGCGTCTGGGGCCGATTATACTCGGCTCTGGACCGGCCCTTCCATGATGACGACGTTTTCGCCGTTAAGCGTCTCGACCTGCAGCGAAACGGATTCGAGTTTCCCGTCGTTCCCGAACTTCGTCCCGATGACGACTTCAGCGTCGCCTGAACAGGATTTCCAGAGCGTGAAGAGCGAGTTGATCAAATCATTGAATGTCATGCCGTGTCCTTTCGTTTACGCGTATAAGAATGGAATCCGGTTCAGATTCGCCGCGAATAATTGAGGTTTAGACGCGCGGCGAATTCCGAATCCGGATTGATTCGTCCAGGAAAAAAACATGAAAACCGGACACAGTGCATTACTGTGTCCGGCCGGAAGTCGAAGCTTGTTCTCAGATCGCCTTGAAGTCCATCTTAAGACATGTGTCCGCAAACTTCCTGTAGAACCGGTTCGGGCGGTTTTCGATTTCGTTGTACAGCCTGAACTCGTCGTAGAAGGCGTCCGAGGCGTCCGCGAGCATGCCCTTCAGCTCGAGCATGTCGTTGAAGTCGAAGCCGTAGTACATCTGGCAGCATGCCTTCATCAGCTCGGTCTTGCCGTATCCGAGAAGATGGAATTCGCGCACGCGGTCGGCGACGAAGTTTTCAATCGTCTTCTCGGCTTCGATCTGGGCATTGCAGTCGTCGACGATTTTCTGCAGCATGGCGGTCATCTTCGTTTCCCTTCTGTTTGCTGTCTGTGTTCTATGCTCAGCGGATTGAATACATATATAACAATGATTAATAATTTAGATTTGCCGCCGGCCGTCAAAAAAGCAGTTCTGACCCGGGCTACCTGGAATTGGACAAATGCGCCGCGGCAAACATACTGATGAAACTCATGTTTATTTCAGGCGTGTTTGTAGTCTATTCGCCGCCATCGGGCCGGCCGCGCCGCCCGTCTCGGTTTTCAGGACAGATTCGTTTACGCCAAACCGATTTCGCGGTATACTTTAATCAGAAGGAGAACAATAGATGCGTTTGAAAATGACGAAGGCTGAACTCGCCGCGGAGCAGGCCGCCCATCCGGGGTTGACGAAGTACGAGACGTTCAGGGTTGAATCCGGCGTGCAGGCGCTGGACGGGTATTTCTGGGCGAAGGACGAAGACGAGGCGCGCGCCGAATTCCTCCGCCGTTATCCGGACGGCCTCAAGTCCGGTTCGAACGCGTATTTCAGCGAGGCGTACCGTTCGAAGGTCGGAAAAGCCGGATCAGACGTCGTCGACGTCGCAGACTCGTTCGAGACCAGGATTTTCGCCGACGATCCTGACGACGAAAACGACGAAAACGAAAACAAAGACAACGAAGACTACGACGAAGCGGTTGCGGATCCCGATCCCCGCGAGACGGCGGTAGGCGACATCGGGTATTTCATCGAGCACTACGACCCCGAAAGCAGGTCTTCCCATTCCAGGACGGAGTCGTGGAGCCTCGACCACCACATCCTCGGCGACATCGAATTCAACGTCCCGATCATCATCAGGTCGAAGATCGGGGTTCCGGACAGGTTCTATACGGAGGCGAAGAAGCAGCTCGGGCGCGAATCCGGCGATCCGGCGGATCCTGGACGCGACGACGATGCGCTCCGTCTCGCCGCGGACATGTGGAACGGCGAGCTGCGGAAGCTTCTCGGGCACGTCTGGACGTATGAATTCTTTTCGGAGTTCGGGGTCATGGACGGAAAATGGCCGACGGACAAGACGGTGTACCTTTCCGAGAAAAAAGACCTTCTGCCGTACAAGCCCGGCATGTACCGCGAGCTTGACCACGCGAAGCTCTCGGAGATGGCGCAGGCGGAATGGAACGCGATCTGGAAGTGGATGGCGGAATACGGGCAGAGCCTCTGGACCTGAAGACATGAAAAAAGAACGGAACGAATACGACGTAAAGGTCACGAAGACGCTCGTCGACGCGTACAGGGCGGGCGCGCTGCGCGACGAAATCGCGAAAAAGGCCGTAAAGAACTTCCTAGACTACGGGAAGTTCCTCTGGGAAAAGGTCTCTGAGGCGAATTCCACGCTTACGCGGGACTGCGGAATCCTCTATTCCGGCCACGAGCGTCTTCCGGTTTCGAGACCGGGCTGGATCGATCCGATTTCGGATTTCTCGTACAAGCTCGAGTCCCTGAACTACGAGTACCGCCGGTACGGCCTCTCCGTGGTAATGAACCAGATGAAGGAGAAGTTCGGCGAGTTCCGCGGGTATTGGCACGTCAGGTATGTTCCCGGGGGGTTGGCCGGCGTCGCGTCAAGGACGCTCGGCCTTATTCTGAAGATTCTCGATCGCTGGCATTGGGAGTTCGGTCCATTCAAGCAGCGGATCTTCGACCTCATGTGCGACATCGAGGAGAAATGCGAGTCAAGGCCGGAATCCGCCGTCATGCGCAGGGCGTTCGAGCGCGAAATATACGACGCCGTCGAGGAATGCGTACGGGCGTGCAGGTCGCGGTGCTGCGACTGCGGGACGGAGATCGGCTCGAGGTTCGAGCCCGTCTGCGTGAACCAGGGATGGATTCTCTACAGATGCCGAAGGTGCTCGATGGCGGACGGCGGCAGGTATTTCGACATGAAGGCGAAGAAATACATGGTGGAAGGCAAGGCTGTGAAGGCCGAAAAACCGGCGAAGGGAGGCGGACGGTGTTCTTCAGACGAGATTTGAAAGTCGCGGTCGTGGGTTCGGACGGCATGCTCGGGTCATGCCTCCTCGAACGCCTCGTCAGGCTGTCCGCCGTCAGGGGTTCGGGAATACAGGCCGCGTACGGCGTCCGCCACCGCGATCTCCCAATAGACGACGCGCAGAAGGTCTATTCCTGGTTCAACAACCCGCGCGCGGTGAAACCGGACGTGGTCGTGAACTGCGCCGCGTTCGCCGACACAGCGGCGTGCCAGGATCCAGACGTATATCCGAAGGCGTACGTCGTTAACGCGCTCGGGCCGAAATACCTGGCGGAGACGTGCCGCGAGCTCGGCATACGCCTTATACACGTATCGACGGACTGGGTTCATTCGGAGCACGGCGCGGAGATTCCGGTCAACGCGTATGGCGTTCAGAAGCTGCTCGCCGAAAAATACGTGCAGGCCGCGTACGGCGGGAACAGGGACGGCTTCCTGATATGCAGGACGAGCGGCCTGTTCGGGCATTCTCCGGCGGGGCGGACCTTTCCGCACAGGTTTCTGCTCAACTGCTGCAGGAAGGCTGTGGACGCGGACACCGGAGACGGTCAGGTGGAAGTGGACGTCGTCGACGACGTTGTCGGGTTTCCGACGTCCGTCGACTTCCTGTCGAGGTTCATCGTCAACGCGGCGGTGAAGAGGCTGCGCGGCGTATGCGAGGTCTACCAGTATCCGTGGGATTTCTGCGCAGAGCCGGCGTTCTGGGAGAGGGCTGTTTCGCGCGCGGCGTGGGCGGAGCAGATCCGGAAAGACGTCGCCGACTCGCGCGCGGGCGGAATCCTGCCGGCCGTCATGCGCCGCGTCAGGATCAGGGGAGTCCACGGGAATCCGTCGGGGATCGCAATGCCGAAAAGCCTGCCGTCCAAGCGCGGAATAGACGACCTGAAACTCCTGCGCACGTTCACGTCCTGCGTCCCGATTGAGCAGCCGCTGTTCGTCGATCTGGCCGAGTTCGTCGAGACCGAGCTCGCCGGCGTCGAAAAGTGGATAACCGGAAATCTCACAGCTGAGCAGAACATCGCCTTGGCCAGGTGGTTTTTCCTGTAATTCGGTTTGGATTTTCTCCGTACTGCGGTAAAATTTAACGAGTGGTCGAACAAGACGGAAGGACTTGAAAATGCAGAACATCGAATCTAGCGTATACGGCAGGCTGACGGAGCAGATACGGCTCGCCATGGTTTCTGGCGACGCCGTCAGGCGCGACTGCCTTAGGTACGCAGTGTCTGAAATAAAGAACAGGACGGTCAACGAGGGAAAGCCGGTCACGGACGAAGTCTGCCTTGCGGTGGTCAGGAAGCTGGTCAAGCAGCACGACGACAGCATACGGCAGTTCTCCGCGTGTGGCAGGACGGATCTGGCGGAGAAGGAGGAGGCCGAGAAGGCGCATCTCTCCGAATTCCTGCCGAGACAGCTAAGCGAACACGAGACGAACGTCTACATCGAGCGCGTCGTCGCCGACAACGGAATCGAGAAGACCAGGAAGAACATGGGCGCGGTCATGAAGCTGCTCGCCGAGAATCCTGGCGTAGACCGCGGGCTCGCCGCCAGGTATCTCAGGGAAATCATGAGGTAAGCGATGGAAGACGTCGTCCTTGAATTCTAATGGAAAGGAAAACGAGATGAAGAATGAGGCCAAGTGCGAATTCAACGCCGAAACCGGCAAATACGAGGTATTCTACCGGGGCTTCAGCTACATGAAGCTCCGCGCGACGAACGGCTGGGAGAAGATCGGCGAATTCGAGTCGCCGGAAGACGCGGAGAAGATGCGCGCCGGATGCCTGGATTTCGACTGAAAAACTGAAAGGAGCAAAGACATGAAGGCGATAGTGTTCATAGACGTCCAGAACGATTTCCTGAAGGGCGGACCGCTGGGGTTCGGATATCCCGCCGAGGACAACCTGCCGAAGATCGTCGAGTTCGCGGAGAAATGCGCGGCGGATTCAGAATGCAGGCTCTACGCGACGCGCGACACGCACGTGGCCGACCACGTCGACATCTACGACAACCGCAGGTTCTACGAAGACCGCGTCACGCCGGAGACGATTCCGTACTCGATGACTCTCGAAGGCCAGAAGCTTCCGGTTCCGCACTGCATCGAGGGACAGCCTGGCTGGAGAATCACGGACTCCCTGATGAAGGTCCTTGACGGACGCTGCACGTTCGTCAACAAACCGACGTTCGGAAGCTTCGACCTGGCGGATCTCATAGAGGAAGACGTCGGGTTCAACGGGCTCAGTCTGGACGAGATCGTCCTCGTCGGGTACTGCACGTCCATCTGCGTCCTCGCGAACGCCGTGATCCTGCGCGCGAAGTTCCCGAACACGAAGATCTCCGTGATGAAGGATCTCTGCGGATGCGTTTCGGAGGAAAGCCACGAACACGCGCTTGAGGCGATGAAGATGCAGCAGATCGAGATCGCGTGAGGTATCGCCGTGTCGATATCAAGTGATCTCAGGGACGTGCTCCTGCTTGACTTCGCGGGCTCCGGGACGTTCCTGGGCTCGCGTGAATTTCTGGATTTCGCCTAGAGAAGGATCGTCGGCCTGGACGTCTTCGGTCAGGACGGGATCCGGGAGTTCAGGGCGCGGATTCCAACGGCGAGGCGGATCTGCGTCGCGACAGACTCGCCCGGACGGTTTCCGGACGTCGTCGACAACTCGGTCGTCGACGTTTCCGGCCTCGGGCCGCGTGAAATTCTGAAGCGCGTACGGCATATCCTTTAGATGAGGCGTGACATGAATCCCGACAAGACGTTCTTCTGGAGCGATCCGCATTTCTTCCACAAGAACATAATCAAATACTGCGGACGTCCGTGGGAGTTCTCCGACGCCGGAGTCCTGGCCATGAACGAGCATCTGGTGAAGGCGTACAACTCCGTCGTCCCCGAAGACGGGACGTGCTGGTGCCTCGGAGACTTCTGCCTCGGGCCGGACAAGGAGAAGACCGTCCCGGAGCTGGTTTCGCGCCTGAACGGGAAGATCAACTTAGTCATGGGAAACCACGACACGCGGCCGGCGGAGTTCTACCGGGATTGCGGGTTCTCGAAGGTCTACGACATGCCGGTCGTCCTCGAGGATTTCATCGTCCTCTCGCACGAGCCGATGCCCTTCGCGAAGGCGCCGTGGTTCAACGTCGCGGGGCACGTCCACGACAGCCCGATGTTCAGGACGTTCTCGGAGAACGGCTGCATAGCGTGCGTGGAGAGGCATGGGTACAAGCCCGTATCGTTCAGGGAAATAGAGCGGCGGACGGCGGCTCTGCGCGGAGAGGACGCGTAAATGAAGTTCAGGGTCATAGGCGACATGCACATTGACATCAACTCCGGACGCGTTCCGGAGTTCGGAGACGACGTCTTCACAGTCGTCTGCGGCGACACGTCCGGACAGCCCGGCGAATCCGTCGAATGGATCCGGAAGAACTTCCGGCGCGGGGTCTGCGTCTCGGGAAACCATCTGCCGTACAACGACCAGGGGAAGACGATCGGCGCCCTGCGCCGCGATCTTGCATCCGCGTTCGGGCCGGACAGCGACTTCACGTACCTTGACGCCTTGACTGGGATCGTTTCAAAGGTCGTGGACGGAGTCCTGTTCGTCGGGTCGTGCCTGTATTCGGACATGAAGATCAGGTCCGGGGTAAACCCGGAGGGGGATCGGGGGCTCAACATGCTGATTTCCGGAAGCAGGATGAACGACTTCAGGTTTGGGCTGATAGAGGATTTCATGGGCGAAATAAGGAAGATACGGCCAGACGACTACGTGGAATGGAACAGGGCGACGCTCGTCGAGTTCGACCGGGTTCTCGGCGAAAACGAACGCAGCGGAAATCCGCTTCCGGCGGTGGTCGTCACGCATTATCCGATGTCTAGGAGGTTCGCCGAGAACAGCCTGTACGTGGACCGGGACAATTTTCCGTCGTACGCGAACGACATGGAGGAATGGTTCTCCGGTCATCCGTCGGTTCGGTGCCACTGCTGTGGACACTGCCACGACATACCCGAGAAAGATCGATCGTTCGTCCTGAAGCGCGCGGAGATGCCGGACGTCCTCATGGTGAACAACAGCTTCGGTTATTTCCGCGACTTTCACGATTTAGACTTCCGGCCGAACCTGTTCGTCGACACGGAGACGTGGACGGTTTCCGATGCCGGAGATTCGTCCGACTACTCGAAGGACAAGGAGCGCCGCCGGGAGGATCTCAAGAAGATGCTCAGCTTTTTCACATGAAAGCCCGCGGCGAATGTCCGGAGGTCGGTATAATTTAAAATGTTTGTTTTCCTTTATTTGGGGTCTCGCCGGTTTTTCACCGGCGAGATCTTTTTTATAGTTCCCATGCCGATGAAATTTTAACTAAAAAAACAAACAAAAAATCGTCCGGAATTTAAAATCCAGACGACTTTTTTATTTTCGACACGGCGATGTTCCCCCGGTCAAAGTTCTCCCGGCCATACGCCTCGGAGGTATTCCGCAACCTCATGTACCGTCTCGTCGGACGCGCCGCGCCGTAGGATTTCCAGTATATGCCCCGCGGCCTCGTCGCCGCCGCCCTCCGCCGCGGATTTCAGCCAATCGCACGCGAGCTCTGAATACGGGGTTTCGTCGTAGACCGTCCTGTTCCGCGTCGAGTCTTCGTACTCCGACAGGGCGGCAAGCGTCCTGGACTTGAAGTCGTCTCCATACTGAATCATGTTCATTTCTCCACCGCCGCCGCGAGCTGCGAAATCCGCTTCTTGACGTCTATCACTTCCTGGTTTGACGATCCGACCCAGTGCCTGTCCACGTCGTCGAGCTCCTTGACGTACTCACCGTCGCATACGACGTCGACGTACTTTATGATCTCCGACATGGACGGATCGGACACGATCTGGCTCCATTTGTACCCGGTGTACAGCCACTGGGTCTTGCATGGGAACTTCTCGCGGATTTCCTTCGCGAGCTTTATGATCTCCGCCCGGTTCGATTCGAAAAGCGGATCCCCGCCCGAGTACGTTATCCCGGAACACCAGTCCTGCCTGAGATCGCCGAACAGCTCGTCCTTCGCGTCCTGTCCGAACGGAAGTCCGGCGGACGGATCCCATGTATTGGGATTCTGGCATCCGGCGCATCCGTGCGAGCATCCGCTTACCCACAGGACGACCCTATTCCCCTCGCCGTTAAGCTGGTCGACGTGCGTTATTGAAAGATAGTTCATGTTTTCTGTTTCCTGAATTCGTTTTTTAAGAGTATACTAGTCTACGTCTTTCCGATCTTCTCCGCGGCGAAACCACCCGCCGGATTATGCTTAGAAGCGTTTGTTTGTTTGTTTGTTTGTTTGTTTGTTTGTTTGTTTGTGGTCCGGCCGGTTCACGAAGAAAACCGGCCGGACCTTTTAAAAACAGAATCTTCAATACTGGAACAACGGTTTAACTCAACTTCCATGCTTGACCTGATTGCGTTTAGAGCGCGGATCCGTCGTCGGCGACCCTCGGTCCCGCCGTGAACGCCACGCTGGAAATCGACTTCATGAATTTTCCGCTTACGGTATCGAGAAATCCTGCTTCGCCGTTCACGACGCACGGTATAAGGTTGAATTCGTATTCTCCCTCGATCTTCCTCCAGAACGAATAGATGTTATGCGTCTGCACGCCGTCGGACTGCGCCCAGAAATGCCGTTCATCGTATCCGACGCTTGAACCGACGGCGAAATCCAGTCCCGGGACCCGTATTCTGGGATCTCCGCCCAGCAGATCGTTCGACGCCGAATACAGAGTCGCCGTTCCATCCGGCGACATCAGGCGTATCTGCGAATTGTCCACTTCGTATACCATTATTCGGTTTTTTTCGACCCGAAGGCTGTCCACCGCTGGCCACCCTGTCCCGAACGCGCTGTACCGCCAGCAGTACCGGTATATGTCAAGGCTGAACTGCAAAATTCGTCCGAAGATTTTTCTGTCGTAGTTAACGGTTCCCGGAACTTCAAGCTTGACGTGCCAGAGCTCGTCGCGTCCGTCCGGCGGAACGGGCGGCGTCGGAAGCTCGTTGTTCAGAAGGAAATACGCCGTTCCAGGAGATTGTACGTACTCCACGCGGTAGTCCCAGGGATATTCAGTCCGTGGAGACGAAGCCGTCATAATCCGGCGTCTCATCAGGCGGCCTCCTTCGCGTACCGGACGGTTTTCCGATGATACGGCCGGATCCATATCGTTAAAAGCCGACATGGGATCCGGCGTTTACAGCCCCCCCCCAATATTTTAAATCTCTGCGCGTCGACCATGTTGTTCAGCATGATTTCATCCTCCGAAAGCGGACGATCGTATATCCTGACGGAAAAGAAGTCCGCGTCCACTCCGCAATTGTTATATCCAAGCTCGTTGCTTCCCACGACCATGCTGGACGGATACCTCTGCCAGGCATGGGCGCCCTGCGCGACGGACGACTTTACGGCGTTGAAATATCCGTACATGCTTCCGGAGCCGGGATCAAGAACGACCGACGCAATGAACGGCCGCGTCATATCGACGTTCTAGACGTCCGCGTCCAGGATCGCCGCGCCGTCGTAGCTCTCGAACCTGAGGCGTCCGATTCCGGCGACGGCGGTCTTGTCTATCAGAATCTCGCATGGGGAGTTCACGCCGGACCGGAGGCTGAAGAACCTGCCCCACTGTCCGGACGCGGTGGCGCGCCATCTGGCGACGATCTGCACCGTATGCCCGTTGAAGCCCGTTCCGTCGAATCCGGTCGTATAGAGATACGTATACGGGACCGATGCGCCGTTGAGCATGATGCAGCCGTCTCCCCACGAATAGTCTGAATTCCTGACGTTGAGATCCGTATTTCCGATCATGTCTTCCCATGGGACGGTTCGTCGTTCAAGCGCGTCCCACATGTGCACGAGTCCGTCAGATACATACGACGCGCCCTCGGCCGCTTTGCCCGCCAGCAGCGTCCGGCGCCTCATACGCCAATCTCCGCGACGCATTTCTGGAATATCCCCTCGACCTGCTCGTCCGAGAACCCGAACTTCTCCTTGAACGTCGCCACGCCCTGGACGAACTGCGGATTGTCCTCTCTCACGACCTACGCCAGGACGAACGCGTCCCACAGACCAGAGTCCTCGAGCCAGGCCTTTACTTCGGCCCATTTTCCAAGCTCGACGAGGACGGAGTAGAATTTGAGCTTCGAGAAAATCCTGGGAGTCTTTTCGTCGTCGGCGTATTCATATACTGTCCGTATCGTTCCGTCGACTGTTTCATACGAAACTGCCGAGACGTGCTTTCCTTCGGGGGAATCTGGATCCTGTCTCACAATCGGCAGCCAGCCGGCGTCCGCGTACATCTAAGCCGTGGGCGAAACCGTGATCCGCCCGTTTGGTCCCATAAGCGTATAAGGCGCATAAATTATCTTACCGTTTTCAAGTTTGCCGTATTTTCTGTTGGTTTTCATTTAGTTTTAGCTTTCTGTAAAGACTGTTTTCGTGACAAGCCACCTGTCGCGCGCGTATTCCGCGTATACGAAGTGGTTCGCGCCCGTTTCGATTGAATCGGCGCCGCTTCCGAGCAGGCATCCGGCTGGATGCGTCAACGACACGGCGCCGTCGGCGGAGACGCCCGTTATCAGGAGTTCGCACAGCCTCATCTATTCCCCCGTGATGGACGGTATCGTCGCGGAGATTGAATTAACCGCCGATCCGTCGACGACCGTTATCCTGTCCGCCGAAAGCGTGATTTCGTTTCCATGCCCCGAGACGGCGAGCGTCAACGGCTGGTACGTGGCGGAAATTTTCGCCAGCGTCGCGACGTTGGATCCGTCGGGGTACAGAGTCGAATACTTTGAACCCCGCGAGTTGACGAACCGGACACCGCCGTTTCTGAACCTTCCGTATATGTTCACGACGCTGAGCTTCACCGACGTGAATCCGCCCGTCCCGGCCGAGACCGACGTTCCGGAAATCTGCGGCGCGGCGATTTCGCCGGCGAAGATCTGCCCTGAGATATCCGCCTTCCGGTCAGCCTCGTTCTTCACGGACAGCAGCTGCCCGTACGTCGCCGCGTCCCAGGCGTCTTCGCCGTCCCCGAGGCAGACGATCCTGTCGCCGAATGCGTCGATGGCGTCGGACGACACCTGGTAGATCTCGTCCGAGAGGAGTCCGCCGTTCAGGACCCTGTCCGCGAACTCCCCGCGCGTCACGGTCTTTATGTTCAGGTTTGGCAGCATGGCGCCGTTCGCCGAGACGGCGGTGCACGAGCGCACGGCGGAGAGCGGTTGGTATGACGCCGAGACCTTCGCCATCGTCGCGACGTTGGATCCGTCCGGCATGAGGTACGACTGCTTGCCGTTGTACGTGTTCATGAACCTTACGCCGCGGTTCAGGAACTTGCCGTATACGTTGGTCACGGAGAGGTTCGCCGAGTACGCCGTATGCGAAGACAGCCGTTCGGCGTACGCGGACCTGAACTCGACGTCGCCCGACAGATCGGCCTTCCCAGAAAGCCCCGCGTCGACATAATACCTGTTCGCGGCGTCGGATCCGGCCTCCGGCGCGGCGAGGTTCTCCAGCCTGCGTCCGTACATGTTTCCGGTATCCGACGAGACGACGTACAGGCAGTTCGGAAGAGTCTTCCCCGAAGTCACGAGGCCCTCGTATTCGTCGCGTCCGAGCTTCACGACCGAGAGATCCGCGAAGCCCGAGAACCCCGAATCCGGATCCGAGACGAAGATCTTGCCTGATATCTGATCGGCGAGGCCCGCCGAAAGCGAGTCAAGGCCCTGCACCTTCTCGGCCGGTATCAGGATGTTCGGCGTGTCGAGCTCGTTCCACGTCCTGTCGCCGGTTCCTATCTTGAGCTGGAAATCCTGAGACCCCTTGATCCGCCCGAGCACGGCCTCCCCGAGCAGGATCTTCTTCTTCGACTTCTCCCAGTTCTCCACCGTATCGTTCCGCAGAGTTATGCGGCTTTTCAGAAAATTCATTTGGCCCTTCTGTTTTTTTTGGTTTATCCGTATTTACCGGAGAAACGGACAAGGCACCTCACCCCTCCATACGCCAGACGCTGATTTTTCCGGCAGGCCCCCGTTCATGTAATTCCGATGCGTACGGGTTCACGGCGGACTGCAATCTCCATCTTCGGTAATCTTCATTCATGGAATAGGGAAAACCGGACTCGGATTTTCTTTTCAATTCAATCCGATTCCGGCGCTCATTCTGGAAAACCGCCCTGAAGTTCATCCGCCGCGGCAGAACCGCCCCCGCGGAGAAAACATTTTATAATCAAAGAAGCTGTAACATAAGTTCAGTTTATGTCACAGCTTCTTCTTTTCTTTTCAGTTTTTATTCAAAGATTTCGCCTGCAGCAATGTACACATCACTGTTTCTAAGTTCAGTCTTATATTTCTTTGCTTCTTCTTTAGTTTCAAAGGTCGCGAGAACTTCAACATTCAAGCTGTCATCACAAATGCAGACAGAAAACTTAGACTTAGTAGACTTTTTCATGCTTGTTTCCTTTTTTTGTTTGCTGTTTGTTGCTTTAACTTGCTTAGTAAGTTTAAACTTAAAGTTTAATTTAACTAAATTAATTTTTTTAATTAAACTAACTTTATTTTTAAACTTACTGAACACATATATAATAATGATTTAAAAATTATATTTGCCGCAGCCCGGACGATTTCAATTGGAAACCGGGATTGATCCGGAAATCCAGGAGACGGACTGGGAATCCGGATCCGGACCCCGCGGCGAACCCGGTCTTGTCCGATATAATAAAGGCATGAACGGAAAACGCGAGACGAAGACGCTGCGGGCGGTCAGGAGGATCGCCGCCGGGAAATACATGGTGTTTTTCCGGGGGCGTCGGCACGGCGCCCCGCAGGTCCAGAGACTGTTCTGGCCGATCATATCTCCCCATTACGACTTCCCTAGCGTATATGTCATGGACATCGGCGGGGGCGTCGTTCCGCGGGCGAAAGGCCGGACCGTCGTGTTCCGGGCCGGCGGCGAAGACTTCAGATGCACCGAGTTCGACCGCTGGGATGACGTCTACGACATGGGCGTCAGCTTCTGCGAAATATACCAGCCGGTCATGTTCGCGCCGGGTCCTGAACGCATCATGGAGAAGTATTCGCTTTACATGGAGAAAATTCTGGACTTGGACGGCGAAGACGTCGCGAAGGCCACGGCGTGGCTGGACGTACAGCTCGCCTGCGCGGGGTTCGCGGCGGAAGCGCCTTCCGGTCCATCTTTGTAAACGGAGGCTGAAATGAAGTCATGCCTTTCCTGCCTGTTCATGCTCGTCGTCATGCTTCTGCTCGTCCCGGTCCTGATGTTCCTTGCCGTCGCCGGACTCATCTGCTTCGTCGAATTCGGGTCGCAGAACCCGGACCATCCCGCCGTGAAGGCGTATAAGTCCGTCTACTACTCGTTCCGGCCGGAGGAGAAGGCCGAGCTTGACAGGCAGAGGGAGAAATTCCGGCGGATGTATCCGAACTGCCCGCTCAGGTAAGCCGCGGCGAACGCATGGAACCCGTCATGGTTCTATATGCTTCAAAATGACGAAAGGAGCGGATATGACGATAGACGAATGCATCAGAATCCTGAACGACGCGCGCCGGGAGTTTTCGGGCGGGGCCGAAATTGCGTTCGGGGCCGGATTCGGAAACGGCGGGAGTCTGGAAAGCGTTTCGCTGCAGGTCGAGACGGATGATAATGAAAACGTCGTCCTCTTCGAAGAGCCTTATCTGGGCTGAACCGCGCATGGACGACGGGTTTTAAGCCTGTTTCCGGTTTTCTGCATGTGCTGGGCTTTCGGTTTCGCCGCGCCTGGCCTGCACCGAAACACGGACATGGACTTGGTTTCGCCGTCCGGCCTGGGCTGGGCGTGCCTGGTTTGGGATTGAATACGCGGATACGGCCAGCCCAGGCGTATGTCAGGAACCCGTACGCGCGCCCAGCCTAGCCCCTTGATACAGGGCTGGATCCGCGTCCGGCGCGTCCAGGAGGCGGATTTTGGCGTTCCGGGCTGAAACCGGGACGGGGGCTGGCGGGCTGGCCGGCCGGGGAAGTCGCCTTATATGGGGCTTGTTTCTGCCCCCGGTTTGGACCGGTACGCGTATACGGGGCTGGCCGGCCGTATTTGCCGCATGGGGGCTAGCCCTAGAAAAAAGGCCGGTAATAAGGGCTTTTTCCGGCGGCTGGTTTGGACTGGTCGCCCATTTCATCTACTATCCGTTTTATAGTTTCTATGCCGAGAAAAGGCAACCATCTTCAGTGATTGTCAGTTTCAATTGGCGTCGGTCTCATCTGTCGCCTGTCTTATTTGTCGGATATTCTATCCGGCGTCCGTTTCATCTACCGCCCGTTTCATCTGTCGCCTATCCTATCTGCGGTTTTCTCAGCCTGCCGCCTATCCGGTTTCCGTCAGTTTTTTCCGTCAGTCTTTATTCCAGCCGCCGTCGATCGCCCTTATTTCCGGCGTTTCCGTTTCAGGCGTTTCTATTCTGCAAGGCGTGCGTCTGACTCCGCGTACGGCGTCTTATATGACAATTGTGGTTATATAATAGAATAGACGGATTTGGCAATGCGCGCCTGGATTCTTTTCCAGGAGATTTCTGTTTCAGATGATCTGTCTCCGGCGGTTTATATAAAAACGCATTGGAGGGAAAAGACGCCGGATCTTCAATCCCGTATGGAATTCGCTTTCGGTATTTCCGTCCAATGCCGGAAGTTTTTCGGTTTATATAAAAAATGAGCTATTGTTCTGAATGAAACGACGAAATACGCGGTTTCCGGGTTCAGGCTGTTTTTCCTGAATTCTTTTTATATCCGTCGGGGATGTTTCTCGTCCTTCCGGTTCCTATGCATGAAAGCTCTATATCGGCCGCCGCGGCATATGCGTCCGGTCTGTGTTCCGAAATCCTGGTTTTCAGTTTTTCGGCGTTGGCTTTCATCCTGGAAATCGTCTTTTCCGTACTGGCGAGATCCCTCTTCAGAAGTTCCAGATAGTCCTCGCTCTGCTGTCTGATGAATTCCCTGAAATCATCCTGGTCCTGGAACATATACGATGAATATATCGGCAGCTGCCTGCAGGTTCCGTTCCGGTTCTGTCTCCACAGCGTGAACATTCTTCCGGGGCGGCGCTTTTCCCGTTCGTCCCCTTCCATGAACAACAGGATGTCGTCTCCTGGTTTCGACGTCGTGAAGGAATACGGCCAGCTCGACAGGAGGGAGGCCGACATTCCGCAGAGAACCGGACCGTCCTTCCCGCACCGGCACCCAAGGTCGTCGAGGACCGTTTCGGCATATCTGTACCCGGAGAGATCTGGCGTGAAGATCCTGAAGACGCGTTCCCCGTTGGATATCCGCCCGGCCGGGATCCTGACCGTTCCCCTGGGCTCCGCGCCGAGGAGCGTGTCCGGGCAGTCGTTTTCGTCTTCGCCGGGCAGATGCGCGGCGCAGAACGCCGTCTCCGGGATTCCGGATTCCGCGTCTTTTCCCGGATTTCGGACTACCGGCGAAAATTTATAGTCTGGAAGGTTTATATGCTGATATGCCGCGTCGCCGCCGCGCCCGTTCCGGACTGTTGAAATCTTTTTCTTGGACATGTTCTCCTGGCTTTCCGTTTCCGCCGTCGTTCTGCCGTTTTTCCGCAAGGACCGTGTTAACCGGGGATTCCCCCTATGAGGGAGAGCTTCAGGTCGGCGCCGGCGGCGGCCGCGTCAGGGTTGAGTCTTTCGAGGTAGGACTTGAACTTCGCCGCCCTCACCGCCGCCGTCTTGATCATGATTTCCTCTTCCGCGATCGCGCGCTCCAGATTTTCCCTGTACGCGTCGGTCTGGTATCTGACGAAATCCCTGAACCCTGCCGTCGAGTCGAACATGTACATATTGTAGAGCGACTTCACCTGGGCGTATCCGGACGGCGCGGCCGGCGTCCAGACCGTGAACCGCCAGCTTCCGGACGTCTCGCGGCGCGGCGGGAAGGCGATGATTGCCTTTCCGGGATCCGGGTGGACGATCGTGTACGGCCAGTAGTTCTCGGGATGATGCACGTGTTCGGTCGAACGGAGAACCGGGCCGCCTTTTCCGCACCGGCATGCGCCGTCCATGAACGCGGTTTTCTCGAATCTGTACCCGGAGAAGTCAGGCGTGAAGATCGTTAAAATACATTCAGAGTCCCTGAACTGTCCGGGTTCGATCCGGATCGCGCCCCGCGCCAGGACTCCAAGAACCTCTTTTGGACATTCCTCCTCGTACTGTTCGAACGACGCGCAGAACGCGGTCCGGAGATCCGGAAGCCTGAATCCTTCTTCATTTTCCATATATGGATTATACCGCGGATCCGGATAAATTGAAACGCCCGGCAGACATGCCGGGCGTTTTTCCGAAGTGGTCAGCCTGTTCAGGCTTCTTCGAATTCGATGAAGTTCTCCTTCTTGAAGGATCTGAACGCGTCGGCCTCGACGTCCCAGTAGACAAGGACCGTCGGCGGGACGAAGCGCTTCTTCTTTCCGTCTTCGATTTTCTTTTCGGTCGCGCCGTGCTTGATCAGCTCTGGCTTGAGCGTTCCGACGGCCTTCCTGGTCGAGCCGTCTACCTTCTTGTACGAGAACTTGACCTTTCCGGCCTTCAGGGCCTTGACGAACTCCTTTTCGTCGGCTTCTGACAGAGATTCGTTCAGGCGTCCGTCGAGGTATACGTTGTCTTCTACCTCGTAGCCTTTGTCTTCGGCGAAATCGCGCATCGCCTGTCCGAACTCCTCCGGATCCTTCATCTGGCCGTGCGAGGTGAGGAACTCCTTGGTCATCTTCTTGAGCTCCGGGCTTTTGCCTTCGTACGCAGGGCCGTCTTTCAGGCCGTTCCACACTATAGAACATGCTTTTTTGGACATGGGTTTCATCACTTTCAGATTTTACGGTTTTAAACTGTTTTTATTTACCGCCGGATCGGGATTCGATCCGGAATCCGGTCTGGACTTTTCGCCTCCGCGGTAAATAAAAAAACCGGCCGCCGGCCGGAAGCATAATTTAACCTTGCAAGGGAAATGACATAAAAATGGCACAGAAAGACATAGAAGTCTACGCCGGAATCCTGAAGGAGTCAGAGGCGTGGGAGCGGGAACAGGCCTAGACGGCCAGGAGGGCCGCGACGGCGGCCAGAAATCTGGAAGAGGACGAATTCGAGGGCATGGAAGACGAAATCATAGATCCGGGAACGATCGGGTTCGTCGACTCCGACGCCTGTTCGGAAGACGACCCGGACGAAGCTCCGAGCGAAGTCCAGAACGAATGCGGGGTCCCGTGCGACGGAGACGCGTGTCTGACCCTCGACTTCGAGGGAGACGGCCCGGCCTGCCGCGAATTCATGAAGGTCATCGGGGCGTTCGGACGCGGCGGCGGGATGCAGGCCAGGATCGACCGTCCGAAGTCGATCATAGAGGTGACGGTCCCCGTCTGCGACCTGGAGAGGCTCAAGGACGTCTACGCCATGTTCAACGGCCTCGACTGCGCGGCGGATCTTGAAAGCTGCCCTCCGCCCGTATCGTTCGACGACGTCGTC
>OLGV01000236.1_pt1 | contig 24417 bp, 27 predicted proteins | sample 1605761 | NCBI WGS metagenome assembly OLGV01 (sample SAMN03283245) | human gut metagenome | biome: human-associated habitat; material: feces | host: Homo sapiens | place: Peru | collected 2012
AATAATCGAATTTTCTGAAAGCTCGCGGACAGAAGAAAGATAAATAAAAAATTCTTCGCCAGCCTGCTTCAGAGAAAGACTTTTACTCATCTTCTTCACCTGCTGAATGCAGATAGTCGCAGTCAGGATTTATGCAAGATTTATAAGAGCCGTTCTTTTTGTCGAATTTTTCAACCAGAAACCATCCGCACTTAGGACAATACTGGTCAATCGGTTTAAAATGACTTATAAAACTGCAGGCCGGATAATTTGTGCATCCGTAGAATTCTTTTCCGCGGCCTTTTGTTTTTCTGGCGACAATTTCACCGTTGCATCCCGGCATAGGGCATTTTGCAAGCGGAATAGATTTTGTATTGTGACATTCCGGGAATCCTGAGCAGGCAAGAAAATATCCGAAACGGCCGAGTTTTTTCACCATCGGCTTTCCGCATTTTTCGCATATCTTGTCCGTAGGCTCGTCAAGGCTTCCCTTTATGCTCTGAACTGACTGCATAACCTCGTCAACACGTTTTCTGAACGGATCAAAGAAATCATATTGTTCCAGACAAGCTTATCTTCCTCAACTTTGTCAAGGTTTGTTTCAACCTCCGCCGTAAAATGCTCGTTTATAACATCCGGGAAAGACTCCACAAGAATCCTGCAAATAATGCGGCCAAGCTGAGTCGGAACAAGCTGCTTGTTAGAGCGGGTAACGTAATACCGGTCAAGAAGAACGGAAATTATCGGAGCATACGTTGAAGGGCGTCCTATTCCTTTTTCCTCAAGCGTGCGGACAATCGAAGCATCAGTATAGCGGGCCGGTCCCTGAGTAAAATGCTGCTCCGGATAAAATTTATCGGATTTCAAGACCTCGCCAACTTTCAAGGCCGGAAGAGTTCCAGTTTTTTCCTCTTTTGAAGAAAGAAGCTTTATTACATTGTAAAAACCTTTTTCCGTAATTCTGGATGCGCTTACGCGGAACAAGGCGTCTCCGGCCGAAATTTCAGCGGATGTAGTCGTTGTCTTCGCATTTTTCATCTGGCTTGAAACAAAACGCTCCCAGATTATCGTATAAAGCCTTAGCTGGTCGCGCGTAAGATAATCTTTTACCGAATCAGGCGTGTATTCAACATAAGTAGGACGGATACCTTCGTGGGCATCCTGGGCGCTTTTTCCAACCGCATAGTGAATCGGCTCTTCAGGAAGCTCATCGGCAAAGTTCTTTGCAATCCAGCCGCGCACATCGTCAAGAGCTGTCTGGGAAATACGCACGGAATCCGTTCGCATATAAGTTATAAGACCAACGCGGTTCTGCCCGATGTTTATACCTTCGTAAAGCTGCTGCGCAATCTGCATTGTCTTTTTAGAAGTAAAACCAAGGCGGTTCGCCGCTTCCTGCTGCATTTTGGAAGTAGTGAACGGAGCTTTAGGACGCACAGTTTTTTCCGACTGCTTTATATTTTCAACCTTGCATTCAGAATTTTGAATTTCCGCAATAATATCATTTACGGCATTTTCGTTTTTAAGCTCAGGATTTTCACCCTTGTACTTTACAAGACGCGCAGTAAATTTTGTCTTTCCTTTTACAAAATCAGCATCCAGAGTCCAATATTCTTCCGGAATAAAATCTTCAACTTCTTTTTCGCGCTCGCAGATAAGCCTTAGAGCGACAGACTGCACGCGTCCTGCAGAAAGTCCGTTCTTTACCTTTGCCCAAAGAATAGGACTCAGATTGTAACCCACAAGACGGTCAAGAACACGCCTGGCTTTCTGGGCATTCACCTTTGACTCGACAATCTCACCAGGATTCTGAACCGCCTCTGTTATTGCTCCGGGAGTAATTTCGTTAAAGACAATCCTGCTGATTTTTGCGTCAGTCTTGTCCTTAAGGGCGTTGTTCAGGTGCCATGCGATCGCTTCTCCTTCGCGGTCGTTATCGGATGCAAGCAGAACTTCGTCTGATTTTTTTGCATCCCTCTGAAGCTCCTTTAAAAGTTTTGCCCTTCCGCGGACAGTAATATATTCAGGCTGAAAACCATGCTCCACATCAATCGCAAGGCGCGACTTAGGCAAATCAATAAGATGACCCATAGACGCCTTGACCGTATAACCGGAACCAAGATATTTTTCTATTGTATGAGCCTTAGCCGGAGACTCCACAATAACAAGAGTCTGTTTTTTGTTTGCTTTAGATTTTTTTGATGTAGATTTTTTTTCAGCCATAAAATCCTCATAATGATGTTTTTGCGCGGAACTAAATCAGTTCAAGCTGCATATTTTTTTCATTTATATACCTGCGCATACCCGGCATTTCTGTCATGCATTTGCAGAAATCCTGATAATTTTCTATCACAGGCGCACCTGCCTCAAGATATTTTTCAGGAGTATTTTCAAGTTTTTTCCTGCCTGCCTTTCCCATGGCAAACTTTGCCTGAAGCTCAGACTCGACCAGGTTTCTTACAGAACAGGCATTTTCCGAAAACGCCGCCTTATGAAACAGAACATCCCGTCCGCATTCCAGCGCAAAATCCGCAGTAATAAGGGAGCCGCTTCCGCACGGAGCCTGAACAACTAATGTCGCAGGCGACAGAGCGGCAATAATTCTGTTTCTCTGGACAAAACGCCACCGTTCGGCAGGAATGCCCGGAACATATTCACTGATAATCGCTCCACCCGACCTTAAAATATTTTCGGCAAGTTTTCTGTTCGCATAAGGAACAATCGTATCAATGCCGCATGGAAGAACCGCGCAGGTCTTTCCGTACGATGAAGAATCCGCCGCATCAAGGCAAGCCGCCACAGCGCCGGAATGCGCCGCGGAATCAACTCCGTAGGCAAGGCCGCTTACAACAGTAACACCGTCAGAAACGGCGTCATAGGCAAACTGAACCGCCGCCTTTCTTGCTTCCGGCGCAATTCTTCTTGTTCCCACAACAGAAACTGTTTTTCCGGAAAGGCACGAAATGTCTCCCATGCAGAACAATGCAAACGGAGCATTTACACATTCCCTAAGCAGCGCCGGATATTCAGAAGCCGCATAAGGTACGACCTGAATATTCTTAGCCCGGACAACGGCTTCTTCCCTCTTTGCCATCCGAAGGTTTTCTTCACCGTTCCAAACCGCCTTTTCCAGAGGCCTTCTGCAAATTTCAGAAAGGTCTGTTAAAGACAGTAATGCAAGGTCGTCGGAACTGTCAAGTTTTTTCAATAAAATTAGTTTTTCCGCCAGAGAAAGAAAGGTGATTCTTGCCAGAGAAATCAATAAAAGCTGCTTTTCGCGCAAAGAACATACCGGCTCGGAACGGGCAGAGGTTTGTTCATTTTTATTAATTTCCATAGATTGCGTCCAGCATCACCTTTTTTTTAGATTCGGCATCCGCTTTTCGTTCGGCAGATTTTGTAATTGAAATGATTTTATCATACATTTCAGCCGCCTTCTCAAACTGCGAAGTCATGTAATAGGCGCTCGCAAGAACCTGCATTCCGTCCGTATCGCGCTTTTCTATTTCAACGTAGCGCTCAAGATATTTTACAGCCTGCCCGCCATCATCAAGGTCATAGACATAAAGAACACCCAGCGAATAAAGAGCCTTTGCATAGCGTCCGTCAATATTCAAGGCCTGCTTAAAAGCGCTTTCAGAAAGCCTCAGATAGTTCATTTTTGCATCATTTCTTCCGGAACCGTTAAAATCAAGGGCGGAATGACTTACAAAAGCCGCCGAAACTCCTACGTAATAATAAAGGTTCGGGTTTTCAGGATAAAATTCAATGGCTTTCTGAAAACTTTCCAGCGCCTTGCCATACATTTTTTTATCAAGATAGCGCGTTCCAAGAATTTTGTACCATATTCCGATTTTTGCGTTTTTTTCAGCAAGCTCCCTGGCTTCGGCGTCATATTTTTCAATGCCTTTTTTGATTTCTTCAATGTTACCGGGGTTTCCGGAATACTTTTCCATATTCTGAAGCCTTTTCTGGAGCAAAGCCTTGTTTGAATAATTACAGCCTGAAAAAATCACTGAAAATGCCAGAACAGAACAGGACAGCAAGAAAATTACGTTTCTTTTCATTTTTCCTCCGTAGATTCTTTATGATGACCGGGAAAGTACTTCTGATGATATGACGAAAGTTCCTTATCGTCAACATGTGTATATATTTGTGTAGTAGCAAGGTCGGAGTGCCCCAGAAGCTCCTGGACGGAACGCAGGTCTGCTCCGCCGGCAAGAAGATGGGTTGCAAAAGAATGTCTTAATGTGTGAACCTTCGCATCTATTCCAGCAAGAATATTAAGCTCCTTGAATTTTTTCCATACGCCTTTTCTTGAAATAGGCTCACCGCGGTAATTCACAAAAACTTCTGGGACAATTTTATTTCCCACAAGGACAGGACGGGCTTCAAAAAGATATTTTTCAAGCTTATCCTTTGCGGTTTCTCCAAAAGGAACAATTCTTTCCTTGTCACCTTTTCCGTGGACCAGAATAAGATGCTCCTTAAGATGAAGGTTTTCCATAAGCAGACCGCAGGCTTCGCTTACCCTGAGGCCGCATGAATATATAAGCTCAAACAGGGCGCTGTCCCTCTTTCCTACAGAATTTGAATCATCTATCGCAGAAAGAATTTTCTCAACCTGCTGAACGGAAAGAACGCGAGGCAACGAATGGGAAGCCTTTGGACGTTCAATCAGAAGCGCGTAGTTTTCCGGCCAGATTCCCATTCTTTCAACATAACTGCCGAAAGAACGCAGGGAAGAAATATCCTTGGAAAGAGTAAGAGGAGCATGATTTGTAGTTTTTCGCCACGCAAGAAAATAAACAATATTCTGCACGGTGACATCCGAAAGTTTTATTCTGTTCTGCTGAAGCCAGTGCAGAAAGATTTCAGCCTCATAGCGGTAAGTTTCCGCAGACTCCTTTGACAAGCGTTCCACCAGAAGCAAATCCGTATAGAATCTTGCCAAAAAGCCCTGCAGTTTTTTTTCAGAAGAATCCAAATTACTTTCGTTTAAGGTTTATTGTCCTGTTTCGCAGGTAAGCAGGAACAGAAAGATCATCTGACTTAGCAGCGGTGTGCTGTTCGCCAGGCCGTACAACCGTCTTAAAAGTTCCCACAGCGCTTGCCGGAACAGATTTTTCAGCATCGCTGTTTTCTTCCTCATAAGACTCAAAAAGATTTGGCGAATCAGGATATGCGGAAGGAACAGGATTTCCACCCAAGAGGCTTGCGAACTCATCGGAAGAAACTATATTAGAATCAACAGGCGGAGTCTCCTCGTGTGGTTCGGCAACTTCTTCCGGCTCAGGTCCTGGAACTGCTGAATTGTTGAAGCCTGTGGCAATTACCGTAACGCTGATCGCGTCGCCCATGTCGTCATCCGGAACAATTCCGTCCTTCAGACTGTAGCTCGGGCATGCAGAAGCGCACACGATATTTGAAATCTCGTCAAGCTCTTTCTGGCTGAAATTACTTGAAGCCCTTACCTGAATAACAAAATGCTTTGCGCCGTCAAAACTGAAATCTTCCAGCAAAGGATTATTTATCGCCTTTGAAGCCGCTTCTACCGCACGGTTTTCGCCAGACGCCTCGCCTATTCCAAAAATAGCGGCTCCCTGGCCTTGCATCGCAGCGCGAACGTCCGCAAAGTCAATATTTGGATAACTGTAATCTGTGATTATGCGCGACATTCCCTCTATTCCCTGGCGAAGAATGTCGTCCGCAAGCCGGTACTGTTCAATATAAGAAATGTTTTCACCAAAAACTTTCACGATTTTTTCGTTAGGAATAACAATCACTGAATCAACAGATTCCCGAAGGCGTTTAATTCCTTCCATGGCAAGCTGCATTCGCTGTTTTCCTTCGCGCGCAAAAGGCGTGGTAACGACACCAATCGTCAGAGCGCCCATTTCCTTTGCAATCGAAGCGACAATCGGAGCAGAACCGGTTCCTGTTCCTCCGCCCATTCCGGCAGTGACAAAAACCATGTTGGCGCCCTTTAAAATATTAGAGATTTTTTCCTTGTCTTCCTGCGCGGCTTTTTCCCCGATTTCAGGATCGCCGCCGGCGCCAAGTCCCTGTGTAAGCTTCTGTCCGATTGCAAGCCTGGAAGCGGCTTTTGAACGCCCCAGAGCCTGCTTATCAGTGTTCAAGGCAATGAATTCAACACCCTTTATATTTGCCTCAATCATGCGGTTTACGGCATTTGAACCGCCTCCGCCACAACCAATAACCTTGATTACAGTTGGAGAAACATCTGATAAATCAGAACCTTCACCATTAACAACTTCCACTTCCATCATAATTCCTCCCGACCCCACTTTCAGAATAAAGATTTTAGCATTTTTATAAATTTATTTTCCGATTTATTTTTTTCTTTATTAAGCCTAAGCATTTTCTTTGTCTTTTTATCCGGATGCTGAGAAAGCTGCTCGCTGCAGAATTTTACAAGCCCGATTACGGTAGCCCATTCTGGTCCGTCGTAATCCTCTTCAATTCCACCTAGCTTTTCAGGAAAACCGATTCTTACAGCAGAAGTCTCAAAAACTTCCTGCGCGATTTCTATGATTCCATCAAGATTTGCGCCGCCGCCAGTAAGTATGATGTTTCCGCTAAGCTGAACTACGCTGGTCATATCAATTATCTTGTTCAGAACCATGTTAAAGATTTCACGTATGCGCGCGGAAATTATGTCGCAGATTTCAGACTGCTTCACCTCGCGCGGCGGCTGTCCGCCGATTCCGTTTATTATAACAGTTCCCGAAGGATCAACATTTTCCGCCCAGCAGCAGCCGGCCTCCAGCTTAATCCGTTCCGCCTCGGCAACGTTTATTCCCTCAACAATCGCAATGTCGTTCGTCACAAGGTTTCCGCCTACAGGGATTGAAGCCGTGCATACAGGCGCGCCATTCACAAGGACAAAAAAATCAGTTGTGCCGGCGCCAAGGTCAATCAGGATAGAACCAAGCTCCATCTCGTCTTCCGTGGCTACAGTCTGCGCGGCGGCAAGAGTCTTTAAAATAACTCCATCCATTTCGTATCCGGCCCGGTTAATACATTTCTGTATGTTCTGAATGGTAGTTTTTGAAGCCGTAACAATATGAACAGAAGATTCCAGGCAAACACCGAGCCGGTGCATGGGATCTTTTATTCCGCTTACATGGTCAACCGTATAATCCTGCGTGATTACATGAAGCATCTCGCGGTCTAAAGAAATCTGGACAGCCTGGGCGCAATCCCGGACGCGCTGAATATCATCCTGCGAGATTTCCCGGGAAGATTTTCCTTTTGTTGAAACCGCGACTTTTCCGGTTGAATTGATTCCTTCAATCTGCTCGCCGCCAATAGCCGTAAAACAAGAATTTACGTCAACGCCGGCATTCTGCTCAGCCTCTTCAATCGCATTGCGGATTGCTCCGGAAGCAGCCTCAATATTTACAATGTTTCCGTTCCGTAAACCTGCGGATTTTTCACAGGAAGTTCCTGCTATTTTGAGTTTTTTAGTTTCTTCATCTATTTCACCGATTGCAACCCTTATGCTGCTGGTTCCAATATCAAGACCGACTATCATCTGCTATAACCCACCCGTCCGTCAACGTTTTCTGTATGAAACGGCACCATATCTTAAATCAACTTCAGAAACATTTGAATCTATGGAATTAACAACGTCCAATACCACCATCATATACTTTAACGCGTCTTCATTCAATGTTCGGTCGGTAAGAACTTTGATTTTCGAGCCTTCGGGAATAAGCATAAGCTCGTAATTTCCGTATTCTTTAGGAATTACGCATATTTCAGAAATCGCGGCAAAATATTTTTGTCCCATCTGGCGGATTGCCGAAATCTGCTCAATCAGAGTTCTGTATTTCTGCGGAATCCTCATTCCTTCCGTAAGATGCTCCACAGGAAGCCCTGAAATAATCGGAACAGTGGAAACATCAATTGAATCAAGCGAATGTTCCGGAAAAAGGACTCCAGTCTTGTCTATCTGCACGGCAAGGCTTCTTCCATTCTGATTGATAAAAGTCATTGCAACCGGCTGGCGCTCAAAAACCTCTATATAAATCTTGTCCGGAAAAACCTTGCGGACGGAAACAGAATCTATTCCGCTTGCAGAAGAAATTATAGAAGCCGCAGATTCAACGCTAAAGCCGAACCAGTTCCTTGCGTGCATAGGACGAAGCATTTCCACAATCTCTGAAGAAGTGTAGTTCAAGTTGCCGTCAACAGAAACTTTAGGATAGTTAAGACACGGACGTATAAAATTATAGAAACCAAATTCCAGGATTCCGAAAACAATAAGAATTGCCATAATAACTTTTATGGCCTTGACGGTTTTATCTTCCGGCTTTTTTGAATTAACTTTAAAAGTTCCGTCCGAAAAACCGCCGAATTCATTTTCATCAGTTTCTGAATCAAACAAAATGCTAATGTCACTCATACACATCTACTCCGCTTATTGAATCAACCTTTACAAAGCTTTCGTTCATAACCTTTACATATTTATTTTCGGAATTGTAGCGTGAAGCATTAACAACAAATCCGCACATGCACAGGGTTATTATAACGGAAGAACCTCCCGAAGAAAAAAACGGAAGAGGAATTCCTGTGGAAGGCAAGGCTCCGCACACAACGGCGATATTCATCAAAGACTGAAACACAATCATTGAAACAAAACCGAACGACGCATAAGACGCAAAACGGTTTTTACATTCAAAGGCAATTTTTAGTCCCCTGAACGCAAAAAATGCAAGAGCCAAAAAGTATCCTGTAACGCCAAGCAGCCCCATCGCCTCGCTCCATGAAGCGAAAATGTAATCAGTCTGCACTTCTGGAATTTTATTGCTCTGAACAAGGCTTGAACCTATTCCCGCGCCCCAAAAGCCGCCGGCGCTTATCGCGCGCTTTGAACTCATAGCCTGATAGTTTGTATTTGATGTGTCTTCCGTAGGATTTAAGAATGCAATGATTCTGTCCAGACGAAAAGAATTGTTCACTACATAAAACACAAAAAGAAGCGCCATAAGAAAAGAAACAAACCAGAACCAGCGTACTTTTGCACGGCAGCACCAGAACATTCCGCAGGCAAAAACATAAAGGAACACCGAGGTAGAAAAGTCTTTCTGCGTAAGCACAAATCCTACAAGCAGAAGCATTACGCCAACTGCGCCAAGAACAGTTTTTTCCTCGTCATCCGTTTTTTGTGAATACTTATCAAAAAAATTTGCAAGAAAAATCACCAGCGTAAACTTTACAACTTCTGAAGTCTGAAGAGTAAAACCGCCGAAAGGAAGCTTCAGCCACCGCCGGGCGCCGTTGCGCTCAACAGAAATAGGCTTGATGTATGTGCATATACACAGAACAATCGTAATGAACAGAATGACAGGTATCGCCTTTCTTATTTTTTCCATCGGAACAAGCGAAATAATAAGAAAACCTGCAATTCCGGCAATAACACAGATAAGCTGGCGGCGCACAAAATAAAATGAATCATGAAAAAATCTTAATCCTGCCGACTGGGAACAAAAATACAAGGTAAAAAGCCCCAGACCAAGAATGAAAATAACCGCGGCAAGAAAGCCGGAATCGCTTTTGTTATAGCTGTCCGCAGTCTTATCTATGCTAAATTTGTAATTCCCCATTATTTTTCCTCTCCGTCTATAACAGAAACGATGCGTTCAAGGGCAATTCCCCGGCTCGCCTTTACAAGGACAACATCCCCATCCCCGGCAGCCATAAGAATTTTCTTTCCCGCCGCCGCAATCGCATCATTGTCGTAAGCCGCGATATATTCCGCGTTATTAAAACCTTTTTTTTGAATGGCCTCAAATCCATGGCGCATTTCGCCGCCCACAAGCAGAACCAGCTTAGGAGACGATTCTTCTGCTTTTAGCGCAATCCTTTCATGCTCAGAACAAGATTTTTCGCCAAGCTCAAGCATATCGCCAAGAACATAAATTTTGCCGCCTGCATTTTTTAGCGAGGAACAAAAATCCAGCACATTGCACATTGACTCAGGATTCGCATTATAACAGTCCTTTATCAAGGTGATGTCCGCGCCGTTTTTAAGCTTAAGGCAGAGCGTTTCCATCCTTCCGTTTACTGAATCCACATTTTCAAGTCCGCTTTTTATCTGTCCGGCAGAAAGTCCAAGAGTTTTTCCAACCGCGCATGCTCCAAGCGCATTCCTGTAATTGTAGATTCCCGGATTTTTAAGGTGGATTTTTATTCCGTCCAGCGAAAATTCAGTTCCATCAAGCCCAAAATCAGAGAGATACCTTGCGCCGGATTCCTGCTCAGGAACAGAATCTCCGTAATAAGCAACGGATGAGCGCACATTTTCAGCAAGGAATTCAGAAAAATCATCTTCCGCCGGAATAAACGCAACTCCATCCTGCGGAAGATATTTGAAAATTTTACGTTTTTCAACCGCAATATTTTTTCGGCTGCCCAGAATTCCAATGTGGGCAGTTCCAATATTTGTAATCAGAGCGTATTTTGGCTTAAGGACAGCGGCAATTTCGCCAATCTCATCCCTGCGGTTCATTCCAAGCTCAAAAACTCCGACTTCATGCTCAGGGCGTATGTTAAAAACTGAAAGAGGAAGTCCGGTTTCAGAATTAAAATTTCCCTGCGTATACACAACATTGTATTTTTGCTTTAAAACAGAAACAACCATCTCTTTTGTTGTGGTCTTTCCGCTTGAACCTGTAATTCCGACTTTTATAAGTGAAGGAAATTTTTCAACGTAAGCGGCGGCGGCATCCTGAAGCGCCTTTAAAGTATCACGCACCACAATAAATGAAACATTTTCATTCTTTTCAGAAATGGAATTGTATTTTTCAGAATCTGAATTATATTCTTTTTCCGCCACAAAAATCACAGAAGCGCCTTTTTCTATTGCAGAAGGAATATATTTATGCCCATCCTGCACCTGCCCGATAAGCGGAACAAACAGGCTTCCCTTGCAGACACCGCGGCTGTCCGTTGTTACTGAGGAAAACCCGAATTTAGACATATTATTCTTGTTTCCGACAAATTTTCCGTTTACAGAGGACAAAATTTCATTCAAATTCAGCAAAGACATCCGCACTCTCCTATTTCCTTGAACCATTCATTTCAACGCGGACAATATCTTCAGTTTCCGCCTTGTGCATTCCAAGCTCTTCAGAAGCAATTTTTTCAATTCTATCCGTATTTGAAAGCAAGCTGATATCGCTTACAAGTTTTTTATTCTGTTCAATAAGGCGTTCCTGCTTCTGCTCAAGACTGGCAATTTCGCGGGAAAGCTCCGCATATCTTCTGGTCTGAGCCGCATAGGCAATCAGGAGCAGAGGAACTGAAACGGCAAGCGCGCATACGCCGATTTTATAAAAAACGCTTTTAATATAACTATTCATCAGTAACCTTCCACTCCCCAGAGATGATATTTTGTCGCGTCGCGAAGTTTTCTTACGACACGAAGCTTTGCGCTGCGGGAAGGAGAATTCTCCCTTATCTCATTTTCATCAGGTCCGACAGGCTTCCGGGTAAGAATCTCCGCGCATGGAAGTCCGCCGCAGCGGCAGGTTGAAACTTCCGGCGGACAGACGCATTTTTTACCTAAATTTCTAAAATAATTCTTTACAATGCGGTCTTCCAGCGAATGGAACGTTATCACACCAAGTTTTCCGCCGGTATTCAGAGCATTGAAAGCATTGTGCAAAGCATCAGGAATATGGCGAAGCTCGCTGTTCACTGCGATTCTTAACGCCTGAAAAGTTCTTGTTGCCGGATGAATCTGCCCATAACGGTAATTCGCCGGCACAGCATTAAAAATCACTTCAGCAAGCACCTTAGAAGATTCAATCTTGCCACCATTCCTTGCTTCCACAACCGCACGGGCAATCCTGCGGCTAAGTTTTTCCTCACCATAAAGATAAATAAGGTTCGCGAGCTCCTCTTCGTTCATGCCGTTTACAATATCCGCCGCCGACTCTTTCTCAGAATCCGGATCAAGGCGCATATCAAGAGGCTCGTCATACCTGAAAGAAAAACCGCGGCCGCTGCGCTCGTAATGAAACACAGAAATTCCCAAGTCAAAAAGGATTAAATCCGGTTTCGGAAATTCAGCCGGATACGACGCATAAAAATCGTTGAACCAGCCATTATAAAAATGCATTCTGTTTCCATAAGGCTTAAGCCTTTCTTTGGCGCGTGCCTGGATAACAGAATCTGCATCAATGCCAATAACATTTAAAGAAGGAAAATTTGAAAGAAAAGCATTCGAATGTCCGCCTTCCCCCAAAGTAGAGTCAACCATCCAAGCTGATTTTTCGTAAGGCTCGCCTATAGGACTAAGATATTCAAGGCAAGGCTTTAACAAAACCGGAGTATGAACGATTTCCACTTTTATCTCCCGAAAAAAAAATTAAAAATCTAGAAGCTTATGTCCTTAAACTGCTCGCTTGCTTCCAGAAGTTTATCTTCAGTTTCTGCCATATATTTTTCATAAGACTGGGCATCCCAAAGCTCAATAAATTTCTGCTCGCCAAGAAAAACACAATCTTTTGAAAGAGAGGCATACTCCCTTAAACTCTGCGGGATAGAAAGACGACCGGATTTGTCAAACTCAATTTCTTGAGCAGGCGCGATAAAACGCCGCATGATAATCCTGTTCTGCTCACTGAATGGAGAAGCGTTCGCCATAAGCTTTGAAGACATATTCTCCCATTCATCCGTTGTAAAAAGCCACAAACACCGTTCGATTGCCTTTGTAACAATCATGACATTTGAAGAAATTCCGGCACGCAATTTCGAAGGAAACATAATCCGCCCTTTTTCATCAAGCGTATTTCTATATTCACCTGTAAGAAGTTTCATGCCATTTTCTTCCACTTTTTACTACTTTTTCCCACTTAAATACCATTTTAATCAACAAATTCATAAAGTCAATTGAAAAAACAGCCGATAATTGCAAAAAGTTTTAAGTTTAAGTATATTTTTCCACATATTCGTATAGTAAGAACAAAAGAACCAAAAAATGATAAATACTTACAAAGAAAGCAGCCTTCACAGGACTCTAAAGGAACTTTACGCGCTTGAAGAAGGCTCAAGAACAGAAGTTGAAAAAGACGGACACATTTACGACATACTCACAAAAGAAGGAAACGTAATAGAAATTCAGACTCAGAACCTGGGAAAACTCCTTAGGAAAATTCAGGACGCGCTTTCAAAAGGAAGAAAATGCACGGTTATCCATCCGGTAATCGAATCAAAAACAATAGAAACACATTCAAAAGACGGAACTTTATTAAAAAAACACAAAAGTCCCAAAAAACAGAACGAATACACAATGCTAAGGGAACTTACCGGAATATATCCGGTTTTGCTTGAAGAAAATTTTACGCTAAAAGCGGTATTTACAAAAACCACGGAACTAAGGACAGAAACAGAAAATCCCGAACAGTCAGAAAACGGACGCAGAAGATTTAAAAAAAACTGGCAGAAAGCAGACAAAAAGCTGGAAGAAATAACCGGAACAAAAATTTTCTCAGAAGCAAAGGATTACCTTGCGTTGCTTCCCGAAGGGCTTTCCGAAGAGTTCTGCGCAAAAGATATTTCCGTCCTGCTGAAAACTGACAGCGCAAGACCAAAAAACGCCTATGCCTACGCAAATCTTATGGCATGGCTTTTTGTGCGAATGAATATTTTTGAACAGACAAAAACAGAGGGCCGCACAAAATTTTATAAAATCCCAGAAAAATATAAAAAATAACAGAGCAGGCGCAAGAACCTGAATCACAACAAAAAAAAAGACAGCCTTCAAAACCGAAGGCTGCCGTACATAACAGTTTTTTTTTAATTACCAGGCATCAGACATATCATCAACGTCCTGATTTTCCAAATCATAAAGATCTGTTACACATCGAAGGTCATCAAGATACATATAATATGTTCCGCGGGCAAGCATAGGGTTGCAGTCAACGCGGAAACCAATTACGCGAAGACCAGGCTTATTGCCATAATATGCGCTGCGCTGAACGATTCCATGCTCACTGTCCGGACTAGGAGGAACTACGCAAGTAAGCTTTTTCCAGCCGGAAAAGCCAAGATTACCCATGTAAAGCTCGTAGTTGCGGCCAAAATAATCTTCAACCAGAAGAAACATATCGTGTCCCTGATTGCGTCCGCAAACCCATACAGAAACAGTTTTTGTAACGCCTTCAATTGCAATCGGCCTCTGCGCATTGATATAGAAAGAATTCACACCGCGGCGGAAAAATTCAACCTTAACGCCAAGAACCTGTGTGTCCTCAGCTTCTTCCTCGCCCTTCAAAGGCTCTTTCATCGCAGGAGAACCTTCAAAATTGCGCGCGGCAATAACGCCGTAATCAGGCGACATATGAACAAACCATGAACCGTCGCGTTCAAATTTATCAAGCGAAACTTCGCGCAAAGCCTGCATGGCAGAATCATTGCCTACAGTTTCCGGATTAGGTTCTTCAACAAGACTATTCTGAGCAAAAACCGCGCACGCAGCGGCTGCAACTAAAACTGACAAAAGAAACTTTTTCATTATTATTTAGCCTCCGAAGAAGAAGTTGATGAAGAGCCGGAATTAGCAGCGTTTGTACCTGTCTCAGCACCGCTGAAATCCTGATCTTTCAATTCATAACCATCATAAATGAATGACAGGGAATTAGACATATACTTTAAGTTGTCGAAATAAATCGTAAAGTCATCAACGTATTCAGCGGCGTCTGACCTGATTCTGAATCCGACAAAAGAAAGATTTCTTGGACCGGAACGAAGCCTTGAATGCTGAGAAATCCAGCCTGGAATCTTTACAATAACGTTTTTCCAGCCGTTAAAACGCGTATTGCATGCAGGAAGAATATGAACCCGGCCTTCCGCATCACGAATCATAACTTCAAGATAGTAAAGATAATTTGCGCCCCAAACCCAGAAATCAAGATGATCAACATTTCCGACAAACGGCGGTTCATAAGTTTTTCCGTCTTTCATTGGAATAACTTCAAGCCAGTTATCGCCTTTTCTGTTGAAAGCCACATTTATGCCAAAAACCCTTGGCTCAACATCAGCAGGCTGAAACGGTTTCAAAGAATTAGGAATGCCGTTGAAATAACCAAACTTTGGATATCCTTCAGCAACAAAACGGCTGGCATTTACCGTCCAAGACCACTCCTTTTCCGTGTCAAAGTTATCAATAGAAAATGTCTCAACACTTTTTGAGTTTGGCTGACTGAATGCCGGAATGCAAAGCGCAAAAAGCAGTGCAAGATTTACAAAGACTCTAAAGCCCTTTTTCATGTAAAACTCCTTATACCATATTACATTCCGAAAATGGAATGTTTCTTCAATATTATCGGAATAAATATCTTTAATGGTTACAATTTTTACTTCTTCAAAAATTAAGAAATCAATTCTTGATAAGTCATTACAATTATATTTACAGTATTCCTATTTGTCAAATAAACTGCAAGCGATTTTTAAGTATTTTCAATAATATTGAATTATGATAGTATATGTCTGATTCGGAAGTCTTTCGGGAGTTCCGAAAAATCGTGTAAGGTCATGAGTTATACGATTAACGAAATATTTTTGGAGGTCATAAAATGGCTTTAGTTTCTGCTGTAGAAATGGTAAAAAAGGCACATGCCGGACATTATGCAATTCCTGCATTCAACACAAATAACCTTGAATGGACAAAATCTATTCTTGCCGGTATCCAGGAAGCAAAATCACCTGCAATCATCCAGGTTTCTGAAGGCGCGGCAAAATATATGGGCGGCTACAAGACTGTTGTAAATCTTGTAAAAGATCTTTACGAATCTATGGGAATCACAGTTCCTGTAGCGCTTCACCTTGACCACGGAACTTACGAAGGTGCAAAGAAAGTTATTGAAGCTGGATTCACTTCTGTAATGTTCGACGGTTCACACTTTGACTTTGACGAAAACGTTGCAAAATCAAAGGAAATCATTGAGCTTGCACACGCAAAAGGAATGTCTGTTGAATGCGAAGTTGGTGGAATCGGCGGTGTTGAGGATGGCGTTGCTTCTAACGGTGAACTTGCAGATCCAGAAGAATGTAAGAACATCGCCGCTCTTGGCGTAGATTTCCTTGCCTGCGGAATCGGCAACATCCACGGTGTTTATCCAGCAAACTGGGCAGGATTGAATTTTGGCCAGCTTGAAAAAATCAATGCAGCTGTAGCAGGAAAACCGCTCGTACTTCACGGCGGCTCAGGAATTCCTTTTGACCAGGTAAAAAAAGCCGTTGAAAACGGAGTTTCTAAAGTAAACATCAACACAGAGCTTCAGCTTGAATTTGCCGCTGCGACACGCAAATACATTGAAGCTGGAAAAGACAAGGAAGGAAAAGGATACGATCCTCGCAAACTCCTTAAACCAGGCTTCGATGCAATCACAGCAAAAGTAATCGACCTTTGCAAGGCATTCGGCTCAGCAGGCCAGGCTTAATAGCTTGAAAAACTGATAATTTGCAAAAATCCCGCTGGTTCAAAAGATTTTTTGTTTCCAGCGGGATTTTTTATTTGTTTTTATATAGCCTTTAACGGCGCAAATTGCAGCAATAATCTCTTTCATGGATTTTTCCTGAGAGACATCATATATTTCATAATTATCATCAAAAATATATGCCATAATCTTATTGTTGCTTTCTATTTGATATGTAAATGTTTTATCCCGGCAAAAAACTTTATACGTTCCATCTTTATCATAAATTTTGCATAACAAAAAATCATTATTACCATCATTATCAAACGGATAAAAAGCAGAGTTGAAAATATATCTTTTACCAAATGCTTTCATTCGCTTTAAGAAATAAACTTTTTTACCTTCCTCATAATATTTTATAGTATTTAATTTTATTTTTTCTGTCTTATCATCAAATTTAATTATAGCTTTATAATGTTCTTTTTCAAAACGACCTTCATCAAAAGAAACAAAAATAGAAAAAATTGAATATTTTATACCTCTTGAAAGACTTATTTTAATGGTATTCTCTTCATCCTTAGTTTCAAAAAAATCATTAAACATAATCTTTCCGGAACATGCAACAGTAAAATTTTGGCGTGGCAACGGAAAATCAACATCAGACTCTTGCTTAGAAAAACTAACGCAAGATTGAAACAGAAAAAGAGACAAAAAAATCAATATGCTAGAAAATAATTTTCTTTTCATAAACTCTAATACCATCAAAAATTGCATTTAGAACGGAAATGTATCTTTTTAAAGAAAAATCCACATCAAAATAAATTTTTGCATAATCTTTTGAAAACTCTGCGATGAGCATATTTTCATTCAATATGAAAAATTCCTGTTTTTTATTCATAATAATATCCCTTGAAGTTGATTTCATATCTTTTTTCATTGCTTTTGAGAACACTTTATATTCTTTTCCTTCTTTATCAGTCAGCTTTGCAATCATAAATTCAGATGGGACAGTTTTTTCGTTTACTCGATATGGAAATTCAATTTTAAAATCATAAAAATAACAGTTTTGAACCGAATATTCACAAATTTCTTCCACATTATTAAAAAAAATCAAAAAATCTGCAGAACCGTTAATTGAAAATTCAGAATTTTTTATGTCAAAATTCCATTTTCGCTTTTCAGATTCATAGGATAAAACAGTTTTCTCAGTATTTTTATAATAAGGAAAAGAAAATTTTCCATAAATCAGAATATTCTCAGAGTCCAAATTCAGTTTTTCTTTAGAATAATAGAATTTTACAGTCGACTTTAAGTCCGGCGTCATAAAATTTTCAGGCGCAACATCATATTTTTTATACTCTAATGGCAGAATCACACAGGAAGCAATAGAAAATATCAATACTCCGAATGAAAAAAAGCAGATTATTCTTCTTACAAAATATTCCATAGGCAGTTAAAAATACAATAAATGTCAGAAAAGATTATGAATCAACTTATATGCGATTGAGCCGGGTGGCGGGCTGTCGGGGCAGTTTTCGGGGTCGAACCAGGCGGCGTCGGAGATTTCTTCTTTCTGGAGCTTAAGCTCGCCGCTTTCGTATTCGGCGGTAAAGCCCAGCATAAGCTGGTCTGGAAACGGCCAGCTCTGGCTTCCGCGGTAAACCAGATTTTTTATCCTAAGTCCGGTTTCTTCAAATATTTCCCGGCGGCAGGCCTGCTCCGCGGATTCACCGGCTTCTATAAAACCTGCGATGCAGGCATGCATTGAAGTGTTTCTGTTTGCGTGGCGGGCTAAAAGAACTTTTCCTTCGGGATTGCGGATTGCGATTATTACACAGGGTTCAATCCGCGGAAAATATGTCTTTTTGCAGGAAGGACATTCCAGCGCGGAAAGTTTACTGTGAAACTTCAGCTCTTTTGAACACGAGGAACAATACTTTGTGTTCTTCAGCCATTCCAGGATATTCTTTGCGCGGAACAACGGAGCGCTTTTTAACTCTTCGTTTGCGGCGAAATACTGGCGCAGCGTATGAAATGAATATTCCGCGGTAACCAGTTCTTTTGAAGGAATAGAAATTGCGCAGAATTCAAGCGGGGGCGTTGCGGGGGCGGCAGCCCCAGCACGGTGGATAGACGAAAACGAAACGGATGTTGAGTTTGAGGCGTAAGGCGGTTGTCCGCCTTCCTTATTTATTTCAGTTTCTTCTATAAAATACGCATCTGGATAGCGGCGCTTAAACTCCAGCAAATCGCTGAAATTAAGCTCTGAGCCGTCGGAGTGAAGGATACATTCTTTTTCGATTATTGCAAAGCAGCGCGCAGATGTTTTTTCCGGATTTTTTATAAAAGGCATATTTCCTCTGTGATTATTTCTGTTATTTTTTTTAGTTCCTGGAACGGAATGAACGGCGGCTGATTTTGTCTGTGCCTGCCGAGCATTTTTTCCATCCAGACCATATTGTACCAGCGGTTGAATTTATAGCCGCAGTCGTGGAATTTTCCTGCCATGCGGTAACCTTGTTTTTCGTGAAAATATATGCTTGCGTTTGTAAGATGCTCGTCCGGTCCGTCTGTCTGGGCAATGCAGGCGTTTGCGTTCAAAATATTTTGTCTTGCGAGCGTTGACTCAAGCCGCTTTAACAGCGCAGAACCGATTCCTGCGCGGCGAAGATTTTTTTTGACGTAAATTGAAGTTTCTACCGCCCAGTCGTAGGCATTCCGTTCCTTGAAGCGGCCTGCATAAGCATAGCCGGCGATTTTTCCGTCTGATTCCGCAACGTAATACGGATAGTTTTTTAAGGTTTCGCGGATTCTGCCGCGGAATTCATCTGCGGTTGGAGCTACATACTCAAATGTGATTGCCGTTTCTTCCACGTAAGGCGCGTAGATTTCAAGCAGAGATTCAGCGTCGTTTTCTGTTGCAAGCCTGATATTCATTTTTCAGCTTCCTGTTGATTTATATTTTTTTACGTTGCGATTCCAGAACGCTTAATGACAAGCGCAGAGCCTTATAAAAAAATCTTGATTGAAGTTATTGCGCGCGCGGATTATTCATTCCGGCAAAACGCATTCTCAAAATCCTCTGTACGGCTCCAGTATTTTTTACCCCAGTTTTCAAAGTTCCATTCGTCGGAATACCCGCTGCACTCGTAGTCAATATAAAAGAGTTTTTCATCTTGAACTATAAAATTCGTAGGATAATAGTCAAGGTTCAAGCCTTTTTCGTTGATTTTTTTTGCCATTTCGCGGGCTTGCGAAAGATATTCGTCCTTCATCCGGTTGTTTTTTACAAGGGAGACAATATCCTCGCCGTCTATGAATTCTTTAAGCACAATTTCTTTTTCAAAATCAATTTCGTACAATTTTGGAATGTTTATGCCGGCTTCCAAAAGATGCTGATAATCCCTGGATTCTGCCTCAATCTTGTTTCCAAACTGAAAATAGTCGCAGGGCTCGTGATGAATCTGCTTCAGCGTATAATTTTTTCCGTCTTTTTCCGCAAGATAGGAATAGCCGCCCTTGCCTTTGCCCAAAAGTTTTTTTATTGAGATTTTTTTTCCGTTTACTTCAATGGTTTCTGGAATTTTCATAAGATTCTCCCCTATTTTTTAAAGCGAAAAACTTTCCGGAAGAAGTTCCGCCAAAGTAAAGATTTTGAATTCGGATACGGATTTTGCAAGAATAATCTTAAAATCCGGCGCGCAGAATTCGCGCATAACCTGACGGCAGACTCCGCACGGCGGGCAAAAATCTTTTACCTTGCCGTTTTTTCCGCCGACAATGCAGATTGCCTCAAAATCTTTTACACCTTCGCTTACCGCCTTGAAAATCGCTGTCCGTTCCGCGCAATTGCTAGGTCCATACGCAGCATTTTCAATGTTGCAGCCGCCGTATATTTTTCCACTTTTTGAAAGCAGCGCGGCTCCAACAAAAAAGTTCGAATACGGTGCGTAAGAAAATTTCAGCATTTCCATCGCTTTTTCAATAAGATTTGTCTCTGAGATTTCCATACGCGACCTCGGTTTTATTCCTTTTCCCAAAATTTGCCATTCATCTTATTAAACTCTTGCGGCCTTGATTATTTCAGCGGCTTTTTCCGCCGTAAGTCCGGATGAAATTTCCCGGGTTGAAAGATTTTTCAGGGAAATTGTTCCGGATTTTATCTCATCCTCGCCAAGCATGATTCCCCATTTTACGCCTTTTGCAGTTGTAACGGCGTACTGCTGCGCCATTTTTTTAGCTTCAGGAAAAACTTCCACATTTATTCCAAAAGAGCGGAGGTTTGACGCAACTTTCTGGTAATAAATTGAATTGTTTTCGTCAAGGCAATAAATTTCCGCGTCAAGATAGCTTCCGGCAGATTTAAAAACGCCAAGCTGCTCAAGTCCGGCAATAAGTCTGTCAATTCCGATTGAAGCGCCGACTCCTGGAACTTTTTCTTTCATATAAAGTCCGGCAAGATTGTCATAGCGGCCGCCCGAACAAACTGAACCGATAGAAGGAAGGTCGTTCAGGAAAGTTTCGTAGACAACGCCTGTGTAATAGTCGAGTCCGCGCGTAATGCTAGGGTCAAGGACATAAGTTTTCTCTATTCCTGCGGCTTTCATCATCTCATAGATGCCGCGCATACGCTGAGTGTCTGAATCCGCACCGCCTGCAAGAGTTTCTATTTTTGAAAGAATTTCTTCAAACGAGCCTTTGGCGGAAATGTATTCAATTATTTTTTCAGCCTTTTTTTCATCGCCGGTAAATTCATTCAGCTCTTTTAAGACTTCATCTTCTCCGACTTTCGCAAGCTTATCAACAGAACGAAGAATATCCTCGCTTTTTTCGCCTACGCCAAGATTCGCAAGAAAACGGTTAAAAATTCCGCGGTGGTTCACATGAATCGTAATATTTTCAACACCAATTCCGTTCAAAGCCGCTTTCATCACATTCAGAATCTCAAAATCGGATGCCGCGCTGTCTGAACCGACAGTATCAATATCGCACTGCACAAATTCGCGGTAACGGCCGGCCTGTGGTTTTTCTCCGCGCCATACTTTTGCTATATGGTAACGCTTGAACGGAAAATAAAGCTCATTTTTATGTTCTGCCGTAAAACGCGCAAAAGGAACTGTAAGGTCAAAACGCAGGGCAACGTCGCGTCCGCCATTGTCTTCAAAGCGGAAAACCTGCTTTTCTGTCTCGCCGTTGCTTTTTCTTAAAAGAATTTCTGTGTATTCAAGAACCGGCGTATCAATAGGAACAAATCCAAAAGATCTGTAAACTTGTGTAATTTTTTCTGTAAGGTTTGTTCTTCCAATCTCTGCTTCCGGCAAAAAATCACGGAAGCCTTTTAGAACTCTAGGTTGAATTAAATCGCTCATATTCAGTATATTATCACAAAAAACTTGCAAGATACAATAAAATCAATAAAATATAAGATATTATGATTCTTGCATTTGACATCGGAAACACGAATATAAAAGCCGCGCTTATTGATGGCGAAACAATCACACACCAGTGGCGTCTTTCTACAGATCCAAAACGGACCGGAGATGAATATTTTTCTGCGCTGCGCCCGCTTTTTATTGACGCCGGAATCGATTTTTCCGGAATTGACGATGCTGTAATAAGTTCCGTTGTGCCGGCGCTGATAGGACCATTTATCATAGTAACACAGCATTTCTGCAAAAAAAAGCCGCTTGTAATCGGACCGGAAATTTTTCCTGAGCTTCCTGTTAAAATACCTGAAACCGCAACCCACGAAATCGGGACAGATTTGCTCTGCGACGCCGTTGCCGCCTGGGAAAAATATAAAGTTCCGGCGATTGTAATTGATTTTGGAACCGCCCTTTCCTTTACGGCAGTTGATTGCGAAGGAAACATAGCGGGAATCGCCATTGCGCCCGGACTGGGAACCGCGATAAATTCACTTTTCAAGAATACGGCGCAGCTTCCCTGCGTTCCAATGGAAGTTCCGGAATCAAGCCTTGGAAAAAACACTGTATGGGCAATTCAATCCGGGATTTTTCTAGGATACAAGGGTCTTGTTGAATCGATGGTCAGCAGGATGAAAACAGATATTTCAAAAGAAAGCATGACAAAAAAAGAAGACATTAAAGTAATTGCAACCGGCGGACTTAACAGCATGCTCCAGCCGATTACAAAATGCATTAATTTTATAGACAAGGATTTAACTATAACAGGCATGATGCTGATTTTTAAAGCCGTAAGAAAATAATTTTTTTTCTAAAGCTAAAGGTCAGCGACTTTTTTCTATAAAATCCTCAAACTGAACACCAGCTCCATTCTGAACATCACGCGCAAGAACCGAGCCTGCGGCAAGATTTAAGAATTCAGGAGAAATTCCGGGCGAGAGAATTTTTTCAGTCCTCAGCACGCCAATATCAGAAAGCAGGACTTTTTCGCCTTTTTTTAATGAGCGCATAAAATGAAGGGAACGGTTTGTTCGTCCGTAATTTTTTTCTTCCGCCGGAGCAAGCTTTTTTATTCCGCTCCCCAGAACTGAAAGAATTTTTTCCCCTTCAAAGGATTCTTTCAGCTGCGAAAAAGCAATTTCCCAGCCGCGGTCTTTTCCGTAACGATTAAAAAGCGCCTCCGTCTGGCGAACGGCATGCACCATAAGCGAGAACTGCTCGCCTTCAAGGGCAACAGGATCGTCAAGTCCGCTTGTTTTCCGGCTTAAAGTTATGTGCTTTTCAATTACAGTTCCGCCGCATGCAACAGAAAGAACCGGAACAAGAACCGGGTCAAGACTGTGATCGCTTACACCGGTTTCAACACCAAAAATACTCTTCAAGTTGGCGAGAAGTTTTAAATTATATTCAGACTCCGGAGCGGGATAGCTTGTAATGCAGTGCAAAAGGGAAACATTTTCAATTCCAAGGATAGAAAGAGCATTCTCAATGTCCTTTAATTTTGAGACTCCGCTGGAAACAATTACAGGAACAGGGATTTCTGACTTTTTTTTCTGATCCGCGCGGTATTTTGCGAGCGCCTCCAGCATAGGAAAATGGTTCAGTTCCGGAGAAGCGATTTTTACATAATCAGGATTTATTTCCAAAAGTTCAGAAAGGCTTTTCAGCCCGAACGGAGAGCACACAAATTTCACATTTTTTGAATGGGCATATCCGAGCATCTCAAGATAAAAAGACGGCGCGCATTCAAGCTGCTTAAAACGGTCATAAAGCCGTATGTTTCCGGAAGGAAGCTGAACAAATCCTGTTTCCGGGTGAAGAATTTCGTCTGCATATACCCACTGGAATTTTACCGCATCCGCGCCGGAATCAACTGCCAGGTCTACAAGAGTCTTTGCTTTTTCCAGAGAACCTTCGTGGCTTGTACCGATTTCTGCAATTATAAACGCCATTATTTTAACAATCCTGCGGCAGACTCCGCCTTGTACCGGTTTGAATAAATATCAAGAACAGAAACCGGAAGCCAGCCTTCATCAAAATAATACCAGTTTTCAGAATTATTAAAAACAGCGTTTCCTTTTATCTGAAGTATATCGCCTTTTCTGCAGTGGCCGTTTATTTCGCCCGCCCAGTCAGTTGTTTTTCTAAAAGCCGCATACGGCTCAACAACAACTGCCAACTGGACATCAGGAGCAAGGGCCAGAGGCTCTGAACTGTCAAAAACAATTTGTTTTTTTTCTGAACAGGAAACTGTGGAAAAAAGAACCAAAAGGAAGCGGTAGAAAACTGCGCATTTATTTTTCCAAAAAATGTAATACTTCAGGATAAATTTTCAAATCTGAATCCACAAAATTCAAACTTTCAATCTCGCGCGGAAAAACCCATTTATACTCTGTATGCTCCGTAAGAACGAACGGTTTTTCAAGCCCGTCGTGCTCCAACTGGACAAGATAGGCGTTCAAAAAACATTCTTTTCCCTTGTGAACGAACGAACATGATGCGATTTTTTCACCCGGAACAGCCTTTACACCGAATTCCTCGTCCATTTCCCGGATAATTGCCGT
>OLGV01000239.1_pt1 | contig 24327 bp, 17 predicted proteins | sample 1605761 | NCBI WGS metagenome assembly OLGV01 (sample SAMN03283245) | human gut metagenome | biome: human-associated habitat; material: feces | host: Homo sapiens | place: Peru | collected 2012
TATCGCATTCCAGACAAATATCCTCGCCCTCAATGCCGCTGTAGAAGCTGCAAGAGCAGGCGAAGCAGGCAAGGGCTTTGCAGTCGTTGCAGACGAGGTAAGAAACCTTGCTTCCAAGTCCGCAGAAGCTGTAAAGAACACATCCGAGCTTATCACCTCGGCTATCGACGCTGTAAATGAGGGCGAGGGCATAGCTGACAAGAACGCTGAATCCTTCGAGAAGGTCAAGGATATGTTCACAAAAATAAAGTCGATGATCGAACAGATCGCAGCTGCTGCCGAGAACCAGTCAGTCGCTGTAGGTCAGATCACAAGCGGAATAAACGACATTTCCGAGGTCGTACAGCAGAACAGCGCTACCGCCCAGGAGATCGCAGCATCATGCGAGGAGCTGAACGGTCAGGCACTTATGCTGAATGACGAAATGAGCAAATTCAAAGTGTAAATCAAGCGTTTTTGCTGTGCGGATGACCTCCGCACAGCTTTGCGCATATCGAAAGGATAATTATGGAAAAGAAACGTAAATTCAGGATCGTCTACAATTCACCCGTCACGCTCACCTTTGCTGCACTCTCGCTCGTGTCGCTGATACTCGGCTACATCACAAAGGGCTGGACAACAGAGCATATCTTTATGGTCTACCGAAGCTCGCTGCTTAATCCGATGACCTATCTGCGCCTTTTCACGCACGTTCTGGGTCATGCCGACCTTAATCATTATGTTTCCAACTTCACGCTTATCCTGCTTCTCGGTCCGCTGATTGAGGAAAAGCACGGCAGCGGAAATCTGCTCGTCATGATCGCACTTACTGCGCTGATAACGGGCATTCTCCAGATGATATTCTTCCCGAATGTCGCTCTCTGCGGCGCAAGCGGCATAGTATTCATGCTCATCATGCTAAGCTCCTTCGCAAGCGCAAGATCCGATGACGGCATCCCCCTTACCCTGATACTCGTAGGCGTGCTTTACATAGGCAGCGAGATCGTCACAGGACTTTCCGTCAGGGACAATATCTCGCAGTTCGGTCATGTCATAGGCGGCGTATGCGGCGGAAGCTTCGGATATTTCCTGAAGCGTGACAAGCAGAACAGCATGAAAATATAATGAAACCACATCTTTGAAAGGATATTTATTTATGAAGGATTACGTTGATCTGCACGGCAGCTGGGATTTCCGTGCCGACACCGACAAAAAGGGGCTTGACGCAGGATTTTTCAGGGAGAGCTTCAATGATTCGATAACTCTCCCCAACACCGTTTCCGCAGCACGTAAAATCAAGGCGAACGATAAGCTTGCCTATACGGGATATCTGACCGATCCCCGCGAATGTGAGGGATATATGTGGTTCTCACGCTCATGTGAGATGCCGTCACCGATAAGCGGCGGCACTGCTTACCTGCTTCTTGAACGCACGAGGATATCCACAGTATGGATAGACGGCGAGTGCGCAGGCACAATAGACAGCCTCTGCTCCTCCCACCGCCACGACATAACCCGCTTCATTATCGGAAAAAAATCGTTCAGGCTCACAGTTATGGTGTCGAACACAGACTACCCCGTCCCCGGCGGACATATGACATCACCCGACACGCAGACCAACTGGAACGGTATCCTCGGAAAGATCGGCATTGAGATATGCTCGGATATCCGCCTTGAAAGGATACGCACATTCCCCGATATAGACGAAAGAGCGCTCAGAGTCACAGCCGATATTATCGGTGCGGATAATGCTGAGGTCACCGTTTCTGCTTCGGGAAACGGACAGACATTCCCCGAAAAAAAGTTTTCATTATCCTCGGAAAATGCGGGATTTACCTATATCCTCGGAGAAAAAGCCGCTCTCTGGGACGAATTCTCACACGCTGTTTATACCCTGCATATCACCTGCGGCGAAGAAAAGTATGATATCCCGTTCGGACTGAGAAATTTCTCCGCCGGCAGGAACGAAAAGACAGGCTATTTCACAATGAACGGCAAGCGTGTGAACCTCAGAGGAAAGCATGACGGCATGATATTCCCGATGACAGGCTACGCCCCGACCGATGTTGACAGCTGGCTGAAGGTCATGAAAATATCCAAGGAATACGGCATAAACCACTACCGCTTCCACACCTGCTGCCCGCCCGATGCCGCATTCACAGCCGCTGATATGCTCGGCATCTATATGCAGCCCGAGCTTCCCTTCTGGGGAACTATCGCCGATGAGGAGGACGACGGACAGCGCTATCTGACCGCCGAAGGCTTCCGCATACTAGATGAATTCGGCTCTCACCCGTCCTTCGTCATGATGTCGATGGGCAATGAGCTGTGGGGCAGCAAGGAACGCCTTAACACTATCCTCGGCGGATACAAGGCTTATGACAGCACCAAGCTTTACACTCAGGGCTCCAATAACTACCAGTTTATCCCCTGCGTGCTTGAAAATGATGATTTCTTCTCGGGCGTGAGATTTTCGAGGGACAGGCTTTTCAGAGGCTCTTACGCAATGTGCGATGCCCCGCTCGGACATATCCAGACGGACGCACCGAATTCCTCGCACTGCTATGATGAGATGATCCACCCCAAGACCGTCGCAAGCGGCACTTCGGAGGGAGGAACTATCGAGATCCAGTACGGCACGGGCGTGAAGACAGTTTCCGCAGATTCCGCAGAGGAATTCTCGACCTTCCTCCCTGTCGTATCCCACGAGATCGGTCAGTATGAAACATTCCCCGATTTCAGCGAGATCGAAAAGTATACAGGCGTGCTGAAAGCGAAAAATCTTGAGATATTCCGTGACCGTCTTGCAGAAAAGGGACTTTCCGAATTCGCAGACAGGTTCTTCCGTGCTTCGGGTCATCTCGCAGCCGACTGCTGGCGTGAGGAGATCGAAACTGCACTCCGCTCCGACGGACTCGCAGGCTTCCAGCTCCTTGATATCCAGGATTTCACGGGTCAGGGTACGGCTCTTGTCGGAATACTCAACTCATTCATGGAAAACAAGGGCATAATATCGCAGGAAAAATGGGCGGGATTCTGCTCCGAACGTGTCCTGCTCATCTCAATGCCGACATTTGTATATACATCGGGCGGGGAGATATCCGCAGATGTTAAGCTTTACGATTATTCCGAAAACGGCACAGCCGGCGGATCTCTGAAGATCACAGCCGAAATGAATGGAAATACCGTGTTTGACTGCGAAAAGCCGTTTGATAAAGCCGTTTCAAGAGAGCTTGCGGACATCGGCAGCTTCAGCTTCACCGCTCCCCAATGCACATCGGCTTGCCATATCACAATAACGGCTGAATACGGCGGTGTGCGCAGCGAAAGAACTGTAACTGTCCTGCCCGTTCAGGGAAAAGTGACGGCAAAAAATGCTGTCATCACAGACAGCGCAGACGAAGCAAAGACCGCTCTCAGCGAAGGAAAGCGTGTACTTTTCTTCCCCGACGGTCTGCTGGACGATAAAAATTCCATCGCAGGCGCATACTGCACGGATTTCTGGTGCTACCATATGTTCAACATGATCTCGGAAAATATGGGCAGACCCACTCCAGTCGGAACTCACGGCTATCTGATACAGAACAGCCATCATGCGCTTGACGGCTTTGCATCGGAAACATACTCAACTCCGCAGTGGTTCGACATCGCCGAGAATTCACGCACCATGATACTTGACGGTCTGCCGATAGATCCTGTCGTCCGCACGATCGACAACTTCGACCGCAACCATAATCTCGGCACGATCTTTGAAGTAAAATGCGGCGGCGGAAAGCTGCTCGTATGCACCGCACCGCTCCTGAAGCTTGAAAGCCCCTGCGCAAAACAGCTTCTTGCAAGCCTCGCAGAATATGCCGATTCTGACAATTTTAATCCCTCCGCCGAGGTAGGATTTGGCACTCTTTTTTCTGAATAAGCTTGCATTTACCGCCTTTTTGTGCTATAATTGTATAAATTACACACATAGCAAATGCGCCAATTAATACAGGAGGGAGACTTTGGCTTGGCAGAAAACAAAAAAAGCAAAATGCCCGTATCCGATAAGGTGAATATCGCGATCTGCTGCGGACTGTTCCTTTTCATGATGTTTTTTGTTTCATTCCTCAATGCAAATTTTTTTGATCTTCACTTTGGCGGTGCAAACATCGGTGCACCATCCGTTTCAGGCGTTATAACAGTTCTTATGATAATGATCTGCCTGAAAATGCTTACTATCAACAACCATTACGGCTTCGCTGCCGCAATGCTGCTGATGGTCACCGAGCTTACAATGGTAGCGTCAGCTGTGTTCATCAAAAATAATTTTCAGTCAGTCGCAGGCATCGCCATGATGCTTGGAGGCATATTTCTCGTCATCAACCAGCATAAATATATCGCAACGATAGAAAAAAATGAAAATTATCTCCGTTCTCTTTCCGTAACGGACGCTCTTACGGGACTTACAAACAGGCGCGACATAATGAACGAAATAAATATGAAAATATCCTGCAATGAGCCGTTCACACTCTTCTATCTCGACCTCGATAATTTCAAGAACATCAACGACACTATGGGACACGCCTGCGGAGATATCGTCCTCTGCGAGATAGCACGCAGATGGCTGTCCGTGATCGGAGAAGGCTGCACTCTCGCAAGAACAGGCGGCGATGAATTTGCGCTTATTGTAAGCGGCGACTCCGAAGAAAGCGCAGATGCCGCAGCAAACAGCTGCATAAATTCGCTGAAAAACAAGCTTGTAACGGAAAAATGCGATTATTACGCTTCCGTCAGCATCGGCTCGGCATCCTTCCCGCATGATGCCACGGACTGCGACAACCTTATGAGATATGCGGATTCAGCAATGTATAAGGCAAAATCAACAGGCAAAAACCAGCTCTGCCGCTTCGACAGCCGCATGCTCATGGAGATAAACTCCGAAATGAACATCGAAACGGAGATACGCTCCGCTCTGAGAAACGACACATTCAAGCTTGTGTTCCAGCCGCAGTTTACAGCCGAGGGCAAAAAGCTCAGAGGCTACGAAACTCTCCTGAGAATGTCTGACGGAAACGGCAACCCCGTTTCCCCTGCCGTGTTCATACCTATCGCCGAAAAAAGCGGTCTTATCCTTGATATCGACAGATGGGTGCTTCGCCGCGCAATGAAAACCTTTTCAAAGCGCATCTTAACTGAGGATATAATCCTTTCAGTCAATATTTCGGCAAGACATATAACCGAGCTGAATTTTGCGGAAGAAGTCGAGCAGATCCTGAAAGAAACCGGCTTCCCGCCCGAGCATCTCGAAATAGAGGTAACGGAATCCTGCTTCATTTCCTCTGTTGAAGCCGCTATCGCAGCACTCAAACGCATCAAGGAAAGCGGCGTTCTTATCGCTCTCGACGATTTCGGCACGGGATATGCATCTCTCAGCTACCTTTCACGTCTTCCGATCGACCTCGTAAAGATCGACAAGAGCTTCGTCGATCAGCTTGAAACGGCAGACAGCCGCGGCGATTTCGTCAAGGCTATAATCTCGATCGGTCATATGTTCCGCTGCAAGGTGATAGCCGAGGGCGTGGAGCTGGACAGCCAGCTTTCAACGCTCCGTGAACTGAGCTGCGATTATATCCAGGGATATATCTGGGGAAAACCCGCTCCAATCGAAGAAAATGCGATACAAAGCAAAGTTTGATCTGCGCTTCGGCGTATAACAAACGTGGGCTGACACGATTCAATCCGGCGGTTACGTTTGTGACCAACCTGCTGCGAAAAATACAGAGTGTCGGCGAAGGCAACGAAATTTCTCGCTCCCCTGCCGAACGTAGGGGTCGGCATAGTTGGACGGACAACAGAAAGATCAGTCACCGGAGGGTGGTAGTATTACTGCGGTAATTCACCACCCTCTTAAATTTTACATAGAAATATGCAGCCACTTTACATTTGGAATGTTTTTTTACTTTCAGAACTGTACTCTCTATTGACATCTGCACCAATTTGGTGTATAATGTAATCGTTCATCGAAAGGTGATTTTTCAAAGGATTAGTTGCAGGTAACTTATCGCCTGTATTCAAAATGAAAGGATAATGAATTATGAATTATTCGGAAGAAGCACTCAAAAAACATAAGGAATGGAAGGGCAAGATCGAAGTTATCAGCCGTGTTCCCATCAAGTCGGGCGAGGATCTTTCCATCGCTTACACACCGGGTGTTGCAGCTCCCTGCCTCGCTATCGAAAAGAACCCCGAGCTGAGCTACACATATACACGCCGCTCCAATCTCGTTGCCGTTATCACTGACGGAACTGCGGTTCTCGGTCTGGGCGATATCGGACCTCTCGCTGCTATGCCTGTTATGGAAGGCAAGAGCGTTCTCTTCAAGGAATTCGGCAATGTTGATGCTATCCCTATCTGCGTAGGCTCTAAAGATACAGAAGAGATCATCAAGACTATCAAGCTGATCTCAGGCTCATTCGGCGGCATCAACCTCGAGGATATCTCCGCTCCGAGATGCTTCGAGATCGAAAGACGTCTTCAGGACGAGTGCGATATCCCCGTATTCCACGATGACCAGCACGGTACAGCTGTCGTAACTCTTGCAGCTGCTCTGAATGCTCTCAAGCTCACAAACCGCAAGATCGAAAATATCAAGGCTGTAACAAGCGGCGCAGGTGCAGCAGGCATAGCTATCGTTAAGCTCCTCGTTGCTATGGGACTCAAGAACGTTATCATGTGCGACAGACACGGTGCTATCTACAAGGGCAGAGATAACCTCAACCCCGAGAAGGAAGCTATCGCTGAGGTTACAAACCTTAACTGCGAAAAGGGTACACTTGCTGACGTTATCAAGGGTGCAGACCTCTTCATCGGCGTTTCCGCTCCTAACTGCGTAACAGAAGAGATGGTAAAGAGCATGGCTCCCGATCCTATCCTCTTCCCGATGGCTAACCCCGATCCCGAGATCACTCCCGAAAAGGCAAAGGCAGCAGGCGCAGCAGTTGTCGGCACAGGCAGAAGCGACTACCCCAACCAGATCAACAACGTTCTCGCATTCCCCGGAATTTTCAGAGGCGCTCTTGACGTTCGTGCTTCCCGCATAAACGATGCTATGAACATCGCTGCAGCTAAGGCTATCGCAGATTCCGTTCCCGCAGACAAGCTCAGCAAGGATTATATCATTCCTAACGCTCTCGATCATCAGATGGCTGAGAGAGTTGCAGCTGCTGTAAGAAAAGCTGCTGAGGAAACAGGCGTTGCACGTCTGCACATCGAATAAAAATTTCCTGTTATAGGCATAATCCAAGCTCAAAAAGGCACAATATAAATGCCGCTTTAAGTCGGATAAATATATCCGCCGCAAGAACCGAATACAGCTCCTGCGGCGGATATTTTCAAACGTGTCGGTTTGCAATGGATAACTATGGATTTTGTCGAATTTTCTGTATTTGGTAAATGTTGCATTAGCAATAGCAAACACATTTTACTTATAATTTGAAAGGTGGTCATTCAATGGCAAAGAAAACAGAAGAAGCAGTTCAGGTAAGCACTGAGGAAATGATAAACAAGCTCGTTTCCAATGCATCAAAGGCTCTTGACGAATATATGAAGCTCGATCAGGAGCAGGTCGATAAGATCGCAAAGGCTATGGCTCTTGCGGGACTTTCCGCACAGACGGAGCTTGCAAAAATGGCAGTTGAGGAAACAGGCAGAGGCATTTTCGAGGACAAGGTAACAAAGAATATCTTCTCCACTGAATATATCTGGCATTCCATAAAATACGAAAAGACCGTAGGCGTTATCGAGGATAATGTTGACGAGGGATATCTTGAGATCGGCGAGCCTGTCGGGATTGTTGCGGGCGTTACTCCCGTCACAAACCCGACATCGACAACTATGTTCAAGTCGATAATCTGCGCAAAAACAAGAAATCCGATCATCTTCGGCTTCCATCCGAACGCTCAGAAATGCTCAGTAAGAGCCGCTGAGATCGTAAGAGATGCCGCGATCGCCGCAGGCGCACCGGAATACTGCGTTCAGTGGATCGAAACACCGTCCATCGAAGCAACAGGAATGCTCATGAACCACCCCGATGTTGCAACTATCCTCGCAACAGGCGGCCCCGGCATGGTAAGAGCCGCATATTCCGCAGGAAAGCCCGCACTCGGCGTAGGTCCCGGAAACACTCCCTGCTATATCGAAAAGACCGCAAAGCTCAAACAGGCTGTAAACGACCTTATCCTGTCGAAATCCTTCGATAACGGAATGATCTGCGCATCGGAGCAGGCTGCGATAATCGACAGCGAGGTGTATGACGAGGCAGTTAAGCTGATGAAGGATCAGGGCTGCTGGTTTGCACCCAAGTCGGATATCGACAAGATAAGAGATGTTGTCATCAATGTCGAAAAGATGGCTGTTCAGCCCTGGGTAGTAGGTCAGTATCCGTGGCAGATCGCAGAAAAGGCAGGCATCACTATCCCCAAGGAAACAAAGGTGCTCTGCGTTGAGCTGTGCGGAACGGACGCAAGCAAGTATCCCCTTGCGCTTGAAAAGCTCTCGCCCGTACTTGCTGTCGTAAAGGCGGATTCTGCCGACCACGCATTTGAGCTTTGCGAGGAAATGCTCAAACACGGCGCAGGCCACACGGCTGTTATCCACACGTCCGATGACAAGCTCGCCGAAAAATACGGCGAACACATGAGAGCAAGCCGTATCGTTGTCAACTCCCCCGCTTCCTTCGGTGCTATCGGCGATGTATATAATGTCATCGCTCCGTCGCTTACCCTCGGCTGCGGCTCGTACGGAAAGAACTCCGTATCCGAGAACGTGACCGCAAAGAACCTCATCAACCGTAAGAAGGTAGCGAAAAGGAGACTTAATATGCAGTGGTTCAAGATCCCCGAGAGAATTTACTTTGAACCCGGTTCGGTGCAGTATCTCGCAAAGGTGCCTGATATCCACAGGGTAATGATCGTTGCCGATCCCGGAATGGTTCAGTTCGGATATGTTGACAGGGTGACATATCAGCTTGCGAAGAATGCAAACAAGCCCGCTGTCGAGATATTCAGCGAGGTCGAACCCGATCCCGACCTGACAACCGTTCAGAAGGGCGTTCAGGTCATGAACCGCTTCCGTCCCGATGCGATAGTTGCGCTGGGCGGCGGATCTGCAATGGACGCTGCAAAGGCAATGTGGCTCTTCTATGAAAATCCCGACGCTGATTTCATCGGCATGGCTCAGAAGTTCATGGACATCAGAAAGAGAGTTTACAAGTTCCCGAAGATGGGCAAACTCGCAAAGATGATCTCCATTCCAACAACATCGGGAACAGGCTCCGAGGTCACAAGCTTTGCCGTTATCTCCGACAAGAAGAACAACATGAAGTATCCTCTTGCCGACTACGAGCTTACTCCCGATATCGCTATCATTGATCCCGAGTTCGTTTATACCGTGCCTAAGGCATCTACCGCATTTACGGGACTTGATGTGCTTACACACGCTGTCGAGGCTTATGTTTCCGTCCTTGCCAACGATTATACCGACGCTCTCGCCCTCCACGCAATAAAGTTGGTATTCAACTATCTGCCGTCCTCCTACAAGAACGCAGATCAGCTGTCAAGAGAGAAGATGCACAACGCTTCCTGCATTGCAGGCATGGCATTCACAAATGCATTTCTCGGCGTAAACCATTCGCTTGCGCATAAGCTGGGCGGTGAATTCCACATTCCGCACGGACTTGCAAATGCGTATCTCCTGCCGCACACTATCGAGTATAACGGAGAGCATACACCCACAAAGTTTGCAGCATGGCCGAAGTACGATCACTATATCGCTCCCGAACGCTACTGCGACATCTCGAAGATGATGGGCTTTGTTTCTCAGGATGCATCTCCCGAAGAGGGTGTTAAGGCGCTTGCCGATGCAGTGAGAAGCCTTATGAAGGAGCTGGACGTGCCTCTGTCCATCAAGGAGGCGGGCGAAAAGGACAAGCGTTCCTACATTGACCCCGTCGTTTACGAGAATTCACTTGAAGATCTCGCATACAAGGCGTTCAACGACCAATGCACGACCGCAAACCCAAGACTTCCGAGAATTGATGAGCTGAAAAAGCTTTATATGCTTGCTTATTACGGGAAGTAATAACGCATAAAAATGCGGCACACAGGAATTCCAAATTTTCCTGTGTGCCGTTTTTATTCATCTTCCTGCGAATTATTATTGACCTGCTCATTTATGAATTCCGTCCACGCTTTTTCAAATTCAGGATCGTCTTTCTTCTGCTTTTCAATAATATCATTCACATTTATTTCTTTGAACGGCATAAGCATACTCCCCTTTGCAAATCTCACCAAAAACAGCCGATGCACCCTGCATCGGCTGATATTTTTATTCCGGGATATCCTTCAGTATGTTCCAGAGACCTCTTCTCATCTCACGGAGATCAAACAGCTTCAGATCCGACTGTGCGCCGTCCGACATTACCGCAGATGAATCACGCAGCTTATCGTTGAAGCCGTCATATTTCGGGCAGATAACTATTATCCTTACAGGCAATGTGCTTGACGAATACGCATATCTGTGCGCAAGCAGGAAGCACGCCTCGTTCATTGCGATCTGCTGAGGATCGCTCGTTCCCGTCAGGTCCTTGTAATGGAATCCGATAATGACCTTTTTTCCGTCGGACGGACGCTTCATGATGATGGAAGGACGTGCCTTTATTCCGAGCGGCGGACGGTTCAGCAGATGGATATATCTGTTGACCACACGGTACTGACAGAAATTCGTCTTGAGATGATCCTCAGTTCTGTCGCACACATAGCTTGCTATAAGCCTCTGCATCGGGAACATCGCCGCCTGTGTGACGATCTTTCCGCTTATGACAAACGGGCTTTTTCCGAGCAGGAAAATTTCGCACCACGCCATTGCGCCGTTATAGAAATCCATGCTTCGGTCCTTGATTATATTCTTGAAATCACGCTTGTAATTGGTCGAATACTCAACATTGCAGAACGCTTCTATTATCATCTGGAGAAGGTTTTTGCTCTGGAGATTGAGCGTCTTTTTCAGCAGGAACTTCGCCGTCGATTTGATGAGCTTGTTTTCCGCACGGTTAGGGCTGTACTCGTCATATTCGACGAAAAAACGCTCCTTATGCGCAAAATTTTTCTTGACGTGTTCGCTGTGCAGCGTCTTTCCTCTCAGGAAATTTACGTTGTCCTGAGTCGGAAGATATGCGGATTTCAGACCGTTTTTCATGATAAAAAGAACTTCGTTTATAAACATTCTGACGAACATCTCGAAAACGTTCATGTCGCTCTTTTTCAGTTCGAAATGGTCAAGCAGCTTTATCGGCATATCGGTAAAGGTACTTAGCATATCCATTATCGCAGAACGTGAGCGTATTCCGCAGAATATTTCTATCTGAGTTCCGTCGCAGAGGGTGATGCTGCCGCTGTATCTGTCCGGGGCGATGACCTTTCCCAGACCGCTTACCTCGTTTATCCTCATGAACATTTCAGATGTGCCGTCGGCATTGGTCTGGACGTGCTCCCTCAGGAACTGTTCAAGGCGGTCAAAAGCCGATTCGGGCAGAGGTATGCAGCGATCGGAAGCGGCTGCCGAAACGCCTCTTGTAAAGAAATTAGCCTCGGTAACTGCGTACTGACTGTTCAGGTGAAGCACCCTCTTTCCATCAGATTTTCAGATAAGCATTTACATTCATGAATGCGTCGTCGTTGATGCGGTAAACATCGTTTCCTTCGAGATATACATCAGCCGCCTTGCCGAATATCTCATGATAATCGACATTAACGACCTGAACGAACTGCTCGTCCTGCTCCTTGTTGACATCTCCGAGAACAAGGCGGATCTTGTCATAATCGTCATACAGATACTCCTGGAGCAGCGGAACGATAGCGTTCTTGAACACCTTTGCAAGGCTCTCAAGCGTAGGCTCGTTCTTTACGGGCATGAAATAAGCATGTCCTATCATATGGTCACGGTCGCAGAGGATCTCGACTCTCTGGTTGATGAGCGAGAATATTCTCTCGATGTCGATACCTTCAACCGTAAGGCCATGGAAAAGGTCGGGGCGGGGCATCATTTCAATAAACTCGAAACGTCTGCGGAGCGCCGTATCCATCATTGCGATAGAACGGTCAGCCGTGTTCATTGTTCCGATGATATGTACATTGTTAGGGATACCGAAAGTCTCCTTGGAGTATGCAAGCTTTACCTGAGCTGCCTCAACCTCGCCGAGACGCTTTGAAGGTTCGATCAGCGTGATAAGTTCACCGAAGATCTTGGAAATATTGCCTCGGTTGATCTCATCTATGATGAAAACAAAATCATCGCCGGGATGATCTGCGGCATTGTAGCAGAATTCCTGGAAAATACCCTTATCAACGGTATAGACCATTTCTTCCTTACTTGTACGCTCACCTCGCTCATTCATCGACTGAATGAATACAGGCTTGATACCTTCTACGAATTCTTCGTAGCCGAAGGACTGATGGAACGTTGTGAATTCAACTCTGCGGTAAACCTTTCTCAGGTCGTTGTAGCGATCGAGAAGAAGGTCGTAATCCTCCTGCATAACACGCTCGATAGGAAGATTGTAGATTATGGACACTGCGTAAGCCACGGTGTGGTAGGTCTTACCTGTTCCCGGAGGGCCGTAAAGAATAATGTTCTTGGCTGCCAAATGAAACACTCCCAACAGATTTGTATAGTCTTTAACTGATTTCCAATATTTTTTATTATATCACATATGCCGAAAAATTTCAAGTTTTTTCTTATCCGATCCCAACAAAAAAGCGCAGACGACGCATTGCGGTCATCTGCGCAGATATCATCTCATTGAACTGTGCGGTGTGACGGCTGTTGTTTCCGCAGCGGGAGGTGCTTCGGTCACAGCGGAAGACGTTTCGGTGACAGCCGCCGTTTCGCTTGCGGTCGTTTCGATAACATCTGTTTCCGTTTCGCAGGACGTGGTTTCCGAACAGCCGAATTTGTCCGTGAGATCGGCAACATTTCCGCTCAGCAGAGGCACGGTAAAGCCGTTTTCTATCGTCTGATTTATGTCCGCAGCGACAAGCCTGTCATTCACGAAAACAAGATTCGCCGTGATATTTTCGGGATAATCGGGATAATTCAGCACTGTATATGTAAATATCTCCGCTTCTTCACCCTTGTATTTTTCAAGGTCAAAGCCCTGCTGCTTCTGAAGCTCATTGTACGAATTATAAGCATCATTGAATTCCGAGGGGATAAGCACCTTTTCCTGCTCAATGGGGTCGGGTGCGACTATCCAGCCTGCTTTGTTCAGGAACACAACTCTCTGCGCATTGGAATTCATCGTCAGTGCTTCGTCCAGACAGTTTTCTTTGTCAGCTCTCAGAAATACCCAGATGATCGCCGCTGCGATCACAAGTATCACCAGCATAATAATTGTTTTCTTTTTATCTTTCGGTTTGCAGGTCATTAAAAACACTCCTTTACAGTGATCGGGCAGCATGGCGTTCCCGTCTTTTTATAAAGGATATGCGGACATCTCCCGCAATAGAACAAGCTTATCTCTTTATAACAGCTGCTGCGATATTAATACTAAAAACCCATTGAATTATGGGAATCTCTCACCGCAAAACCGCATATATCAAAGCTTTTGCGGCGATTTCTTCTCCATAATTCTAATGGTTTTTATTATAAGGAAACGCCAAAAACATATCGGATTATGCTTTTATGCATAACAATGTTCAAATATCATAGATCATAACATCTCCGACATGAATTTTATATGCATATATTACGTAAAATCCTTGACATTCACATACCGCCATGGTATAATATAAAAAGGTATAAATACCATAAAACCACGAGGATGCAAACACCTATGTTCAAAGGAAAAAAGGCTGATTACAAGCTTCTCGGCATCTGCCATTCAAAGGTCACGAATGAAGATGTCCGAAACACTGTTGATTCGATATGTTCAAAAGCAAATGAGGACGGCTGGAAGGTTCTGCTGTTCAGCTCATTTTCCGACCTCTTCAAAAATACCAATGAAACCAAGGGCGAAGCAAGCATTTACCGGCTCGTAAATGCGGAAATGCTGGACGCTCTTGTTGTCATGTCCGAATCCATACAGAATGACGAAGTGTCGCGGATACTCATCGACTATGCACGCAGCGCAGGCATTCCCGTGCTGACAGTGGATAAGGAATTTGAGGATACGCCCTGCATCCTTTTTGACTATACTACCACCTTTGAAAAGATCGTCCGCCATGTTATCGAGGATCACGGCTGCCGCAAGGTCAATTTTATAGCGGGATTCAAAGATAATCCATTCTCAGATGAGCGCCTTGACTGCTATAAGCGTGTGCTTGCCGAAAACGGTATTACATATGACGAAAGACGAGTAGGCTACGGCAACTTCTGGGAAGGTCCTACGGTCGAAGCGATGGATAACTTCATGAAGAGCAGCCTGCCATTCCCCGAAGCTATCATCTGCTGCAACGATACCATGGCTATAACCGTATGCCAGTATCTTTCCGACAGAAAGGTCAGAGTCCCCGACGATGTTATCGTAACTGGATTCGACGGGATCGAGCTGGAAAGATATTACCGTCCCAGAATAACAACTGCTTCCGTCGATTTCGCATCAATAGGCATCGAAGCGATGAATATGATCGAAACAGCAAGGAACGGCGGAACACCTCCGCACATCGTAAGGATACCGTATAAAATGCGTGTTTCACAGTCCTGCGGCTGCGAAAATATAAACTCCGAGGATCCCTGCGACAAGATCCTTGAACTTTATAAGCGTGTTAATTCTTCCGCACAGCATGAAAGCTTTATGCTAAGCTATCTCAGAAAAGCTGCGGAATGCGGCACGCTTAAAGAGGTCGCTGATGTAATGTCGCATTACGGCGACTACTGCGAATGGTTCTGCGTAAATACCGACCTTTTTGAACTGAAGAAAAGCAAGGAACGCTACCATGATATATTCACCGAAACTTCAAACGCCTTTATGGTGAGATTTTTCGATACAGCCAAGACCGACGGCATTCTGTTCCCGACAAGAGAGCTGCTGCCCGATCTCGAGACTGCACTTGAACGCCATGATATCCTATTTTTCTCACCGCTCCATTTCAGGGAAGAAGTTATGGGCTACACCTGTGCTGCGATAGGCTTCACCGAATCGGTATTCTCGAACCGCAGAAGATACATAACCAACACAACTCAGATACTTGAAAACCTTATAAACCGTGTCCGTCTTGAACGTGTGAACGCCGAGCTTGCAGAAATGCATATCCGAGATCCGCTGACGGGGCTTTACAACCGCAGAGGCTTCTATAAACGGGCAGAAAAACTCTCGGTGGGAGGTAAAAAGGCATATGTTTTCTCGATAGATATGGATTACCTAAAATATATCAACGACAACTTCGGGCATAACGAAGGCGATGCAGCAATAAAGGCAGTTGCGTCCGCACTCCACGCAAACGGCAGGGACGAGATATGCTCACGCTTCGGCGGAGATGAGTTCACCGTCATTGGCTTCGGCGATGATAAATATCCCGAAGAATACGTAAAAAAGGTCAGAGAGCGCCTCAACGAATTCAATGCGGCATCAGGAAAGCCTTATAAGGTCGGCATAAGCTGCGGCTGGGACGAAATACACCCAGAGGTCAGCGCAGATGTCGAGAATTTCATAAGAACCGCCGATTTCAGAATGTATGACGACAAGCGCAGGCGAAAAAAGAGCAGAGATTACCTCGGAACAAGATAAAAATTGACCGTCCCTGCGGGATATGCCGCCGATAAAGTCTTTATCGGCACTTCCCGAAGCGGACGGTTTTTTTGAAAGGAACATCGGCTATGAAAAAAGCATATATTTTCGATTACGATTTCACTTTGGGAGATACATCGGGCGGCATAATAAAAAGCGTCCGCTATGCGCTGGAAAATATGTCGGAAGATATCCCCGATGATAATGCAATACGCAGGACCATCGGTCTTTCGCTGACCGAAACATACAAAAGGCTCACCGGAAACACATCTCCCGAACGTGCAAAGCAGTTCCATGACCTCTTTGTCGAAGAGGCGGACAGGGTCATGTCAGCATCTGCGGAGTGGCTCCCCTATGCGCATGAATGTCTTGCCAAGCTGAAAGCAAACGGCGCATTTACCGCAGTATGCACAACAAAATTCAGCCGCCGGATACGTGAGATACTATCCCTCAGCGGCGACAGCGCACTTGTCGATATGATAGTCGGCGGCGATGACGTAAAAAATCAGAAACCCGCTCCCGACGGCATATTAAAAATAGCCGAAGAAAGCGGATTTCCGAAAGAAGATATCCTCTATGTGGGCGACAGCCTGACCGATGCCGAAGCAGCCGAAAGAGCAGGCGTCGCATTTGCCGCAGTCACAACGGGAACAACATCAGCCGAGGAATTTTCGGCATTCCCGAACGTGGGGATAATGAGCGATCTCAGGGAATTGGAACAGCTTTGAGCTATTTCACTATCCTGTGCGCCATATAAAATTCCTTTAGCTCTTTTTTGCGTTCCTCGGGGATAAGCGTTTTCTTTATCCCGAGTATCGCACCCTCAAGCGCAAGCAGACGGTGTATGCACGCCGAGCTGTCTGCCTGCTGTATCATAAGCCATGCTTTTTCTGCGCCGAGTTCTTTCAGCTCGGCGTATGTTTTTATCCCGACAGAGCAAAGCTGTTCATCGACAGCCCTGCCTATGTTCGGGAGAGATGACAGTTCGGACATTTCAGTTTTTTCTTTCCAGTACCGTTACACATTCAATAGAACTATTTGATTCCCGAGAACATCGTTTTCAATGCATCCATTGAAATATTATAATCCATTTTGGAAACACGAGAAACTGCATCAGCCCATGATATTAACCTTTGATTTAATGAATAAGCATCCAGTGTGGAGTGTTCAACAAATGCCAGTATATTTTCTTGCCCCATGATTTTTATAAAGAAATCCATATTATCTTTTACACGCCTATATACACCTGGAAACTTTACTATTGAACCGTCAGAAAGAAGCATCGGCTCTTGTCCGCCTGCTGAAAACTGATCTCTGATATGTGGATCAACAACACCCTGTGACGTAAGCCACAGTGCATATCTGTCATAATTTCCTCCGAAAACTTCCGGAAAATTAGCACAACCATAAACAGTATATTTTCGCTTTTGTTCTGTTGGAACTTTGTTCCAAAGCCTAATGGTTGCAGACACTGTTTCATCAGCGGCATCTCCTGCCCACCATAAACTTTCACCTGGTTTTAATTTACTTCGATAATATTTAGAAACAGGTGCAATAGGGTTATCCATTACTCTTAGTTCATCATATGGAACACCCATTTTATCAAAAATAGTTTCGCCTTGCTTTAATCGCATATCTATCAAATATCTTGGCATATGTGTTACTGCAATTCCATACAAACATTCCTCATAGGGTCTTGATATAAACTCAATTGGATTGCCACCTAGTTTTCCAAATGTCATAAAAATTCTTTCAACATCAACTATTCGTGAAGATTCCAATATGCTACTTCCTGTAGAAGTCCAATGGTTCTCTTTTGTACTTTTTACCTCCACGCCATAGAATTTAGCCGCAACAATATCTGGAAATTTTTGTCCAGATACTTTTTCAATAGTGTTTTCAAATGACGTGCCTTTTGCACATTCATCTAGGGCTGCCTTTACATCATCTTCTAAAGGATTACCACCACGATTTGCATAATACTTAGGTCTTTGAAGTGCATCTTTATTGAGAAACTCATCGGTACGCTTCATCAACGAAATAAAATCTGGCATCGCCGGTTTTGGATTTACTGATACAATCATAACGCTACCTCCTCAAAGTAAAGAATCCATTTAGCTTCGATTGTTTTCGCAATATGATATGCTAATACACATGGAACAGCATTTCCAATTATTTTGTAAGCATCACTTGAAGATACACTTTTATTAAATTCTGTTTTCTTCAAAATGAATTGATAATCGTCGGGAAAAGTCTGTATGCGTGCACACTCACGAACGGATAGCCTGCGTTCTTTTAGTCCTTTATCTAATTCTTCTATGTGCTTACCACCATGTTCAGCGTTTAATCTTCTAAACTCAATGTTTCCGTGATGTTCAGATCTAATTGTCGGACCAACAGAATCAAGTTTAACTTCTGTTTGCCCTTGACAGTAAGAACCCATATATTTTGCCCGAGAATATTTTTTCTGTGATAAATCATAACTCTCTTCTGGTTCTAGCAACCCAATAAAAGCATCAGAACAAGTTACAATTGGATATAGTTTAGTTCCGTGTGTTTTCATAGGATAAGGGTCATAAAGCTCTGGAATTACTGTCTGTGTTAGTGCTTTTCTTGCTTCGTCGGTCAATGCACTTTTCTTAAAGCCATAGAAAAATAAGCGCTCACGGGATTGAGGAACACCATAGTCCGGGGCATACAAGACTTTTGCCGGAATAACAATATATCCGCCATTTCCAGCTTCTGCAAAATCGTGTTCAATTATTTCCTTAACATTTTCAAGATTAGTCAGTCCCTTAACATTTTCTGCAACAAAAAGTTTCGGACTGGTTAAAGAGACTACTTCTCTCATCCACATATAAAGTTGTCCGCGATTTTCTACCGATGGTTCATCATCAGTTAAGGCACCCCCAAGATGGCTCTTTTGCGAATTGAACCCAAGACGCTTTCCAGCAACAGAAAAATCTTGGCATGGAAAGCCACCTGTGACAATGTCAATATCGTCTGGAAAAATCTTTTCTCCAGCCCTTGCTCGCTTAACAAGATCAACGATACTGTCAAGATGATAAATATCATTAGCATCGTTTTTACACTGACTGAAGTAAGATACCCATGCTGCTTTTGCATCCGGACGAATATCATTAGCAAAAACAGTATCAAAAATTGTAGGTGCAACACGAACCCAATCACCAAAAGTTTCTTTTATCCAATCGGGATGTATGTCACTGTTAATGGATTTTTTGAGACAGACAAAATCTCCTTCAAAACCGATGTCCATTCCACCACAGCCGGAAAAAAGAGATAACATTTTCATTGCTGATATTCTCCTAAGTTATATTGTTATTTCAAATATTTATTCTTTGCATTTTTAGATGTCTTAAATCATCTTAAACCACTTCAAAGCTCCACCTCGATATGTGGATCACTTTTAAGTTTGGACAATAATGCTACGCACTCCACATGCTGCGTATGCGGGAACATATCCACAGGGCAGATGGTTTCAGCCTTGTATCCACCTGCGCAAAGCAGCCTGAGATCTCTCGCAAGCGTCTCGGGATTGCAGGAAATGTACACTATCCTCTTCGGCGCAATGCTGCAAAGCGCACCGATGAACGCCTTGTCCGCACCTGCTCTCGGAGGATCCATAAACACAACATCGGGGACAAATTCTCCGCTGTATGCCGCATCCTGCATGAACTGTCCCGCATCGGAACAGAAAAATCTGACATTTTCGCACTTGTTCAGCTTAGCATTGACAACAGCGTCCTTTACGGCATCTTCATTCAGCTCGCAGCCTATGACCTCGCCCGCTTTGTCAGCGGCGATTATTCCGATAGTTCCCGTTCCGCAGTAAGCGTCGATCACCTTGCTGTTTTTATCCAGCTGCGCAAGCTCGACCGCCTTGGAATACAGCTTTTCCGTCTGATACGGATTTATCTGATAAAACGACTTTGCCGATATCCTGAAACGCTTTCCCAGCATCTCATCTTCAATATATCCCTTGCCGAGAAGGACAGTTTCCCTGCCCGTAACAAGCAGATTCGTTTCCGTCCTGTTGACAGTGAATATCACCGTTTCAACATCGTGACATTCCTCTTTGAGCGCCGCCGCAAACTTCTTTCCGCATGGAAAAACAGGCGTTGCCGAAACAAGCACTATCATCAGCTGATCTGTCTTTATGCCCCTCTTTATCAGCACATGGCGGAGCGTTCCCCTGCCCGTCCTGCGGTCATACGGCATCACCTTGAAGCTGCGCATCAGCTTTCTTACAGTGGCTGCCGCCTTTTCAGTGCGCTTGTCCTCAGTCAGGCAGCCGCTTTTGCAGTAGACAACGCCGCCCGTCGATGACTGATATACGCCAGAGATAATGTCGCCGTGGCTGTTCAGTGTCAGTGCCGACTGCACCTTTGTCCTGTAATGATAAGGCACGTCCATTCCTATGATAGGCTCTATCTTCGCATATCTGTCAAGCAGCATCGCAACCTTTTTCTGCTTGAATTCCAGCTGCCTTTTGTAGGGCATATTCGACAGCTGACAGCCCGAGCATTTCTTCCTTACCGGGCACTGCTGTTCCCATTCTTCAAACTCATATTTCGGCTTTTCATCGTCCTTTTTCTTTGCGGACGGAGCTTTTTTCTCTGCCGCTTCCTCACGTTCTCTTTCAAAATATATCGGCTTTTTTCTCATTATAAAGCGTCCTTTCGGTTATCCTTTCTGTAATTATAGCATTTTGCGGAATATAAGTCAATAAATCGTTTTAAGGATAAATTATCATATCCGACCTCAGAAATCAACAAACAGGCGGTCCGAAAAGCTCAGACCGCCTGACTTTTATTCATTCACTTTTCTCAAACAGCGAAAATACGCTCTGGAGCAAGGGTGCCGCCGCGGCAAATCCGAAAGCCGTCAGCAGAAGCTCCCTGCTGAGTGCGACAGTCGAAAATACCGCCTGGAGCGCAGGAAGATATATCGCCGCAGCTATCACGATAAGCGAGGTCAGCACCGCAAGCACGAGCTTCAAGTTGTTGAGATACGGCACTGTGAAGATGTTCCCGCTCTCCGATTTGCACTCGAAAACGTGCATAAGCTGGGAGATGACAAGCGTGAAAAGTGCCGCAGTTCTCGCCGCCGCAACGTCCCCGCAGATATGCATAGCCGCAAGAAAGCTTCCGAGCGACAGAATGCCGATCAGTATTCCCCTTATGATGATCTTCGCCATAAGTCCGTCAGAAAAGAAGCTTTCATCGGGCTTTCTGGGCGGCTTTTCCATTCTCGACATATCGGGCGGCTCAACTCCGAGCGCAACTGCGGGAAGTCCGTCCGTCACGAGATTTACAAGCAGTATCTGCGTCGGGAGAAGCACCATCGGCGTGCCGAAAACTATTCCGAGGAACATCGTCAGCACCTCGCCGATATTGCAGGAAAGCAGATAGCGCACGAATTTCCTGATATTCGCATAGACCGCACGTCCCTGAGTTACGGCATTGACGAGGGTCGCAAAGTTGTCGTCAAGCAGGATAACGTCCGCCGCCTGCTTTGTAACGTCCGTTCCCGTGATGCCCATTGCAACGCCGATATGCGCTTCCTTGACCGCAGGCGCATCGTTCACGCCGTCGCCCGTCATGGTGACGATATGCCCCTTTTTCTTGAATGCACGGACTATCCTCAGCTTATGCTCGGGGCTTACCCTTGCAAATACCGCCGCCCTGTCGATGACGCTTTCAAGCTTTTCATCTGACATTTTGTCAAGCTCATCGCCCGTGAAAACAAGCCCGTCTTTCCGAAGTATTCCCGCCTGTTCCGCAATTGCGGCGGCTGTCTTTTTGTGGTCGCCCGTTATCATGACCGTTCGGATATGCGCCTTTCCGCAAAGCTTCACAGCCTTTTTTGCCTCGGGACGCGGCGGATCTATCATGCCCATAAGTCCGAGAAAGACCTTATCCCCCGACGGCGTTTCCTCGCAGAATCCAAGCACACGCAGCGCATCTTCCGACATTTTCTCCGCCTGCGCCGTTATTCTTCTTTCCGTGCGGATATCCAGCGGGACATTTTTCCCCTGCTCATTGCGGTACGCTCCGCACAGCTTTATGACCGCTTCGGGCGAACCCTTTGTAAACCGCATTTTTCCCGCCGATGTCCTGCATTCGACCGTCATAAGGCGTGTTTCGCTGTCGAACGGTATCTCGTCCGTCCTCGGGAATTCCTTTGTGAGCTTATCCCTTCTGAAGCCGCCCTTTTCCGCCGCAACGATAAGCGCCGCCTCAGTCGGATCGCCGCAGAGCGTTTTTCTGCCGTTTTTTCCGTCGGTGAGATATGCATTGCTGCATAAGACCGCACATTTCATTATCTCGTCAATTTCGGATCGGTTTGCGCCCGATATTTCGCCGTCTATTCTGTCCGAGCTTCCCGTCACGTCATATTCGGCATACGGAAGTGCTATCCTGCGGACGGTCATTCTGTTTTCGGTGACAGTTCCCGTTTTATCCGTGCATATGACCGACGCACAGCCGAGTGTTTCGACCGAATGCAGCCTATGTACAAGTGCCTTCTGTCTGAGCATCCTGCTGACAGCCAGCGCAAGTGCAATAGTGACCGTCGCAGGAAGTCCCTCTGGGATAGCCGCTATTGCTACCGTTATGCCCGTCATCAGCATATCGAAAACAGGCTCGCCCCTGAGTATTCCCGCCCCCGCAACAGCTGCGCATATCACAAGGCATATCACCGCAATGACCCTGCCAAGCTCGCCCAGACGCTTCTGGAGCGGCGTTTCTTCATCGTCAATGTCAGTCAGCATGCCCGATATCCTGCCCATCTGCGAGGACGTTCCGACCGCAATGACATTTCCCTCGGCAGTTCCCTTTGTTATGACAGTTCCGCCGTAAAGGACGTTCGGCAGATTCAGCGAATTGTCGGTATGCCCCGCATTTCCGCTTTCCTTTGACACGGGCGCAGATTCACCCGTCAGTATGCTTTCCTCGGCAAGCACGCCCTTTGCAAGCGTCAGCGCAATATCAGCAGGCACTCTGTCACCCGCTTCGAGAAACACGCAGTCACCCTTTACAAGCTGCGCCGCAGGTATTGTTTTCAGCTCGCCGTCACGGTAAACACGGGCAGTCGGCGCAGTCATGTTCTTCAGTGCTTCAAGCGTGCGCTCCGTCCTGTACTCCTGGATAAATCCCAGCAGAGCATTGAGAAGAACGATTATTATAATTGTCGCAGCGTCGTAATATTCGCCGAGAAAGACGGAAACGACCGTTGCTCCGAGAAGTATAAGCACCATTATATCCTTGAACTGTCCAAGAAAAATTTTTGCCGCACTTGTTTTTTTCTCCTCGGCAAGACAGTTTTCACCGTCCTCACGAAGCCGCTTTGCAGCTTCCGCCGAGGATAATCCCTTCCTTGTTTCAGGCATAAATGATCCCTCCGAATAGCTTGTTTCTACAATTCTATTCGGAGGGATAAGCTGTTATGATTATTTTTTATATCTGCCGTACTGCGCCGCTGCCGCCTTTATAAGCTCATCATGTATCCTTGAATTCTCTCTGTCGTTAGCGTCCGATGTCATGAATATCTCATCATCGGAGGATAATCCGAGTTCCTCCATCAGCTCACCCAGTGATACTTCCTCATGATCCGTTTCATGGGAGACCTGCTCAAGCTCATCACGCCGCCTTATCATATCCTCCTCGGAAAATCCATCGAACGAAAGCTCCTCAAGAAAATGCGCAGACACCCTCGCAGCACCGTATTTCTCAATGCTTCTGTCCAGCACATAATACCCGAGAACGATATCCCAGCCGATGAATGACAGCGAATAAAGCTCGCCGTCCGCACCGGAATATGCCGCAGTTTCCCACGATGAACCGTCCCCGTCAGCATATTTTTCAACGGTAAGTATCATCATATCGGGATTTTCCGCAGGCGTGCGCTCCATGAGCTCGCCGAACATCTTCTTCATCGCAACATACAGCCTTGCAGACTCATCGGGAGTGCGTTCACGGCAGTATTCCGCCGCATAATACGCCCATATATCATCAAACTGCTGAGAATCGAGCATTTCATAAACAGTCATAAAAAACGTCCTTTCATATTCTTATCATGATGTCAGCCTGAAATTCCTTTCCATCGCTTCTGAAATCCGCAGTTCCGCCGTATTTCTCAGCCATCGCGCGCATGGACGGTACGCCCGTTCCGAGTCCGCGGTGCTTGGTCGAATGGAATGCCGTTCCCGATGGACGCAGTTCACCGCTGAAGCTGTTTGTCGATACTATATATACAGCATGCTGTTCCGCCACTACCGAGAGATAGCAGTAGCGCTCCCCCTCCTCCGCAGTTTTGCAGCCGTCTATCGCATTTTCAATGAGATTTCCGAGAATGCTGCAAAGGTCGGACACGGATATGTCAAGCTCATCGGGAAGAGCAATGCGGAATTTTACATCTATATTGTACTGCCGGGCGATCTGCTCGTAATAATTCAGCAGTGCATTGACGGCGTTTATGCGGCAGTAGTCTGTGATATCCGAAAGCGGCATCGACTTTTCATACTGATCTATATAGTCCTTCAGTTCAGCATAATCGCCCGCCGCCGCAAG
>OLGV01000241.1_pt1 | contig 24275 bp, 22 predicted proteins | sample 1605761 | NCBI WGS metagenome assembly OLGV01 (sample SAMN03283245) | human gut metagenome | biome: human-associated habitat; material: feces | host: Homo sapiens | place: Peru | collected 2012
TTTTCGGGGCTTTGTTAGGTTTGTATTCTGCGGATATCGGGAAGTTTGATGGGTTCTGAACTGCGGATATCGGTTAGTTTGCGACCTACCGCCGTTTCTTGCGAAACGGTTGACCGATACATTATCGCCGTTCGGCGATGTTATCGGTCAAGCGCCGCATGCTATTGACGGTCTACACTTCTTATTTTGTTGTTTATGCTATGATGGACTCCTCTTCTTTGGTGCATGCGGCTTTTTTGATTTGCGGCTTTGTGCGGTGCATATGCTATGTGCGTTCCGTGTTTTGACTGACGCTTTTTTCTTCTCTTTATGTCAGCGAATTTTTGACTGCTGCTTGCGGAGTTTCGCCCTTGCGAGGGCGACCAGCCCTTTCCAAAGCCAAAGGGCTGGACCCCAACGCTTTTTCTTTTGGGTGCGGGTCTGTTGGTGCTGTTCACCTGAATATAAAAAGCAAAAGGAGAACCGCAAAAGCAGTTCTCCTCATCAATCAAAACACTAAAGTTACCTTTGCGCGGACGCATAACCATATCCAAAAGAATAATCGTCAGGCAAAATAACTATATACGATACTTTGTTACTGCGTTTATTTGTGCAATCATACAAATTAAATTTTGCAATGCAACAAATCACACTTTTTTTTGCACTAATTTATCGACAGGTCTTTTAAAAGAGAAAAAAATGTGGTATAATGTCATTATCAATCTGTATTTTATATGCAGAACGAGGTGATATTCAGAATGTTAAACAACTTTGCCGACTGCGTTAAAAAAGCCCGCGGCGGCGATGCCGATGCTTTCGCTCAGCTTTACTCCCTTGTTTATAAGGACATGTACCGCATAGCCCTCTTCAACCTGAACAATGAGCATGACGCTTCAGACGTGGTCAGTGACACGGTTCTCGATGCGTTTAAGTCCATCAAAAATCTCCGAGATGAGAATGCGTTCAAATCATGGATCATGAAGATCCTGACTGCAAAGATAAATAATAAGCAGCGGGAATATACAGAGATACGAAATGACCGTGAGGACCTGGACGACATTATCGGCACAGAAAAAGAAAAAGCCGAGGAGATGGACTTCAGCAGCAGTGAGCTGGCTGATTGTTTCGGTAAACTCGATAAGGACGAAAGACTTGTGCTGTCATTGGGTATCGTTTCCGGTTACAGAAGCGACGAGATCGCCGCTATGACCGGTATGAACTCAAACACCGTCAGATCTAAGGCGGCAAGAGCCAAGATCAAGCTCAAAAAGCTTATGTCAGGCGGAAAACTTTAAGAAAGGAGGAAATCAGCATGACATTTGAAGAAAGATTAGTCAAAATGGCAGGCGAAGTTGAGGTTCCCGATGAACTCTCTCCCGAAAATATTGCCCTTATGCTTAAAAAGAACTGCGGAACAGCTCAGTCCGACAGCAGAAATATAAAGATGACTGCGGGCGGTGCCGAAAAGAAAAATATTTCCGCAAAAACAGTGAAGAACAAAAGAAAGTATATTGCGATCAGATCATTTGCCTGCGCTGCTGCGTGCGCCGCTCTTGTTACGGGAGTCTGGCTGTATAGGGACGGAAATGATGCGGATCAGGTCGTTTTAGGCGATCCCATCAGCTATGCAGACGTTAAACAGCCCGAAACCTACGGCGATCTTTATGGTTATATCCGCGATATCTACTTAAACGGCAGCTCTGAAAATGCTGCTTTTTCCAAGGCGGACGGATCTGCACCCGATGCCTCGGATCATGCGGATGATGTTTCCGAAGCTGATATTATCTGCTCTTCGGGAAACAGGATATTCTATATCAGAAATGACACGCTCTATGTCTTCAACACGGAAAACGGTGTCTCCGAGCTGACAGAAAAATTACAGCAGGATGACATGACTCCCGTTGAAATGTTCGTTGACGGAGATAAGCTGGTTCTCGTTTCCATAGGCGATATGCTCGTAACGGAAACGTCCTCCTCGCCTGTCCCCTGCGTTACTGCCGATGTTTATAATATCGGTGCGGATACGCTCGATAAAGCTTCAACTTTCACACAGGCAGGAAGCTATATGTCCTCGACTATGGTCGATGGCTCGGTTTATCTCGTTACAAGCTACGTGAAATATCAGCACAGTCCCCTCGAAAATGAAACGGACCTCGATAACTTCGTTCCCGTTTATTTCGTAAACGGCGAAAAATCCCATGTTGCGGCGGAGGATATCATTATCCCGTCGAACGCAAACAGCACTGATTACACCGTTATTTCGGGAATCAACTGCAGGTCGGGCAATGCCGAAGCTAAGGTATCAGCCGTTCTCGGAACTCCCGATTATGTTTACAGCTCCGCCGACAGGCTTTATGTCGCAGGTGTGGGCTTCAAGAATTCCGAATATACAGTTGTTACAAGCTTCGCTCTGACAAACGGCGCTCCGGTTTACCGTGCAAACGGTGCTGTTGAGGGTGCTATCATAACATCAGGAGGCATGGGCAGCAGAGACAACAGCCTTATGCTTGCCGCTGAAACGACCGATGCTAAAACAAAAGAGGTTTCTTCGGCTATCTATATCCTGAATGATGATATGGTAGTTTCGGGAAGTGCAGGAAAGCTCCTCCCGGGCAAAAAAATATCTAACGTCAGATTTGCCGACGGATGCGCTGCGCTTTATACTGACAGCACAGAGCCTGCGCTTACTGTCGATCTTACCAACGAGGCTGAGCCCGTTCAATCGGACAAAACGCTTCTTCCTGCGGATTATGTAAAGTATTCCGCTGCACGTTCACTCGGCGTTCAGACCGTCACAAATGAGGACGGAACCGTTTCCCTGAAGCTCACTATGGCGGATACTTCAACAAATTCCGTTATCAATGAGCTTACGACAGAAAGCTTCCCCGACCTTCTCTCCGAGGCATTCACCGACAAAAAGGCGATCCTTGCCGACAGTGAGAACAGGATCATCGGCGTTCCGCTTTACAGCCACAATGAGTTCGGAACACGCTCCATTTACGCTGTATGGACATACGATGATGAGGCAGGCTTCATATTCAAGGGACAGATCGAATACGCCGACCTCGATGACAGCACTGTTTTCCGCAGAGCCGCTGTAAACGGCGACGTTCTCTATGCAATAGGCAACGGACGCATCGTTTCCGCAGAGCTTGAGGATCTCAAGGTAATAGACACACTTGAATTCTGATTTCTCAAATTTTCTCCTAAAAATATAATAGTAAAAACAGGGTACCGTTATTCGGCACCCTGTTTTTATGCACGCTTATATGTGCAGAAGCGGAACTTTACTCCGTTATGCTCCTTTTCTTCGGACTGTTCGGCAAGCGTCCAGCCGTCCAGCTCATCGAAATCCGGGATATACGCATCAGCGTCCCTGCTCTCTGCGTCAACGACGGTTATCAGTGCCGTATCACATTCGGGGAGAAGAAGCTTATATATCTCCGCTCCGCCGATAACAAAAAGCTCATCATCGGGGATATCCTTCACCGCATCCTTCAGCTCATCGACAGATCTCACATGAACCACGCCCTCGGGAAACTCTGCGTCCCTGCGTGACAGGACGATGTTCAGGCGGTTTTTCAGCGGCTGACCGTTCGGGAACGATTCAAGCGTTTTCCTGCCCATTATGACGGTCTTTCCCTTGGTCGTTTCACGGAAAAATTTCATGTCCTCGGGGATAGGAAACAGCAGATCTCCGCCCCTGCCTATCGCCCAGTTTTTATCGGCATTTACTATCAGCTTCATTTTTTCACTCCATATAGCGGATAACGGCGATAACCTTGCCCAGTATACTGCAGTCATCGACGATTATCGGATCCATAAAATCATTCTCGGGCTGAAGACGGTAATGTCCGTCCTCCTTATAGAAGGTCTTGACAGTTGCGCCCTCGCCGTCAACAAGACACGCTGCGATCGTACCGTTCGGGACATAATCCATCTGCTCGATAACAACGATATCTCCGCTGAGAATACCTGCGTTTATCATGCTCTCGCCCCTTACATTGAGCGCAAAGAGCTGTCCCGCATAGTTTTTGTCGGGCTGGAACGATATGTAGTCGGTAATGTCCTCGATAGCCGTGATAGGCTCGCCTGCGGTTATCGTGCCGACAAGAGGCACCTTCATTGCACCCCTGCCCGCCAGTTTGACGGAACGGTTGCGTCCCGACATTTTTTCGAGAAGTCCCTCCTCGACCAGCTGATTTATATATCTGTGAGCCGTTGAGGTCGAGCGTATGCCGAGGTCGCTGCATATCTCACGTATTGAGGGCGGCACACCGTCCTGCGATTTGTCGCGTATATATTCGTAAACTTCCTTGACCTTATCTTTCATTCGTTTCGTCCTTTCTCCGCATATGCGGTCATTTTTTTCCGAGCATCGAAATAAGCAGGCGTGCAGCCTTATAGCAGTCGCCGCAGCCCATAGTCAGCACCAGATCTCCCGGCTGAACATTCTCAGCGAGATATTCTGCGACAAGCTTCATATTTGCGTCATGCTCCTCTTCCTCGAACCAAACAGCACCGTCTATCTTTGCGGCGAGGTCCTTGGTGTAGATATTGTATGTGTTCTTCTCCCTCGAACCCATTATCGAGGTCAGAACCACTCTGTCGGCTATTGAAAGTGCCTTTGCGAAATCGTCCAGCAGCATCGCCGTTCTTGAGAATGTGAACGGCTGGAACACTGCCCACACACGCTTGAAGCCCATGCCCATAGCGGCGGTCAGCGTCACTGTCAGCTCTGCGGGGTGATGTCCGTAATCATCGGCGATCGTTATGCCGTTTATCTCGGCGAGCTTCTCAAACCTGCGCTTTGCTCCCGTGAAATCAGCCATGCCCTTGACCAGCTGATCGGGTGTCAGTCCCGAAACTATCGCTGCGGCTGCGGCTGCAACGGCATTTGCGATATTATGATCTCCGGGGATATTGAGCGTCAGATGAACAAGCTTTTTTCCCTTGTGCATAAGGTCGAATTCACGGCGCATAGGCGATATCACGGTGACATTCTCGGGATAGTAATCGTTCGTGCTGTTCATTCCGAATGTGACGATATTTTTGCCCGTGATGCCGCTGACAGCGGTCATTGAATTTTTGTCGTCACCGTTAACGATTATATTTTTTGTGGTGATTTCACAAAACTTATGAAATGATTTTATAATATTGTCCAGCGTTTTGAAGTAATCGAGATGGTCAGCGTCAACGTTCAGGATAACGGCTGTATCGGGTGCAAGCTTCAGGAAATGATCCATGAATTCGCATGCCTCGCAGACCATAGTGTCCGACTCTCCGCATCTTCCGCTTCCGCCGATGATCGGGAGCTTGCCGCCGATAACAGCGGAGATATCCCTGCCCGCTTCCATGAAGATCTGCGTGATAAGCGAGGTAACTGTGGTCTTTCCGTGAGTTCCGCAGACGCATATCGTGTCGCTGTACCACTTTGTGATAAGTCCCAGCAGATCGCTTCTCTCAATGACGGGAACGCCGCTTTTTCTTGCAGCGGCAAGCTCGGGATTATCCTCCATGATCGCTGCGGTATGAACTATCAGGTCAGCACCCTCTATGTTCTCCGCCTTCTGTCCCAGAGTAACGGGAATGCCCATTTTACGTACTGCGTCGAGAGTTTCCGTCTCATTATTATCCGATCCTGTCAGGTAAAATCCCTTGGAATGGAGTATCTGTGCAAGCGGATACATACCCGATCCGCCGATGCCGATGAAATGAATATGCTTTTTTCCTGCAAGAATTCCCATATTATAACCGTTAATAATATTCAAGAAAAAACACCTCACAAAGTTTAGAATAAATTCAGATAAAGCTTCTATAAATATCCATAGGAAAATCAGTATAATTGTATTAAAGATGATTGGCAGATAAACGGCATTTATACGTTATATCCCGCTTTCCGCTATTCGTTTCGGTAAAAATTCGGTCAAAGACCTGAATATTTCACACTGACTCTTGCCATACTATTTGTAAAGCGAGCTGCTGAATTACCGCAAATAACGCTGAACATCATCAATATTTTAAGGAGGACATTTATACAATGGTTATTACAGACATTAAGATCAGAAAAATTATTCCCGACGGCCGCCTGAGAGCTGTTATCTCGATCACTATCGACAATCAGCTGGCTATCCACGACATTAAGGTCGTTCAGGGCGATGAAAGACTTTTCGTTGCAATGCCCAGCAGAAAGGACGAGAACGGCGTATTCAGAGATATCGTTCATCCTATCTCCCCTGAGGCTCGTCAGCTCGTTGAATCCCAGATCCTTGAGGCTTACACACGCCACATTGAGCAGATGCAGGCTGAGCAGGAAGCTGAGGCACTTGAGCAGGCAAGCGCCCACAACACAAACGTTATTTACTGATCCTTTTATCGGATCTTTTCGGGAGTCCTTCGGGGCTCCCGTTTTTTATTTCTTCAGAAAATCGGGATCGTTTTTCAGCAGACACCATGCCTTCAGCACTGCAACCTGCGTTTTTCCGTCCTTGATCTCGCCCGACATAACCATTTCGTAAGCCTTATCCATAGGCACGGACATCACGTCAAGGAATTCGTCCTCATCGAGATGCCGCTCGGAAAATGTAAGTCCCGCTGCAAGATACATATGAATTTTTTCCGTCAGATATGCGACAGATGGGTACATCACGCCGAGGTATTTGTAGATGCGGCAGTCTGCACCCGTTTCTTCGGAAAGCTCTCTTTTTCCGCATTCATAGTGATCCTCGCCGGGGTTCAGCTTGCCTGCGGGGATCTCGATCAGCACTTCCTTGAAGGGATAGCGGAACTGCTTTACGAACAGGATCTCGCCGTTATCCGTAATGGGGACAACGCACACGCCTCCCGAATGAACGACCAGCTCTCTTGTCGCCTCCATGCCGTTTTCCAGCTCGGCGGTATCCTTTCTGAGGTCGATTATCCTGCCTTTATAAATAAGCTCGGAACTGAGCGTTTTTTCCGAAAGATGCATTATGATCATTCCTTTTCCGAAATTCAGAGCAACAAATGTTCTTATTTTATATTATAACACACGAATCGGACGATTACAAGGGTTTTTACCGATAATATATGAATTTTTTTAAAATTATTCCGTCAACAGCCGCAGATAAAATTCAAAAATAAGTCATTGACAAAGCAATCCGCATAATATATAATCAAACCGTGTAAACGATTTCTCACTCTGTTGACATACGAAAGGATATCGGAAAATGGCAGTTAAAAATGATTTTCGGCACACCGTCAGGGCGTGCTATGCGGGATATATCACCCAGGCGGCTGTCAACAACTTTGCGCCGCTCCTGTTTCTGACATTTCAGCGTGAATACGGCATTCCGCTGACGCAGATAGGCATGCTTATCACGATAAATTTCTTCACGCAGCTCATGACCGACCTGCTCTCGGCAAAATTCGCCGACAGGATAGGTTACAGGAAATGCGCAGTCGGGGCGCACATATTCGCAGCTGTCGGACTTCTCGGACTTGGGATATTCCCCGAGATATTCCCGACACCGTTCATGGGACTTACTGCGGCGGTCATACTTTATGCAGTGGGCGGCGGACTTATCGAGGTGCTTGTCAGCCCGATAGTCGAGGCTTGCCCCGGCGATGCAAAATCGGGCGCAATGAGCCTTCTCCACTCCTTCTACTGCTGGGGACAGGTGCTGACTGTGCTTGTTTCTACGCTGTTTTTCCGCATTTTCGGCATTGACGACCGCATCCTGCTCGCTCTTATCTGGGCAGTCATACCTGCGCTGAACGCTGTTTATTTCTGCTTTGTGCCGATAAATCCGATAACCGAAGAAGGTGTGGGACTTTCCGCAGGGCAGCTTTTCCGTGACAGGCGTTTTCTCCTGCTTATGCTGCTGATGGTATGTGCGGGAGCGTCCGAGCTTGCCGTAAGCCAGTGGGCATCGGCTTTTGCTGAATCCGCTCTGCACGTTTCCAAAACAGTCGGAGATATTGCAGGTCCGTGCGCATTTGCCGTGCTTATGGGAACGGCAAGGGCTGTTTACGGCAAAAACAGCGAAAAGATACCTCTGCGGAAGATGATGGCGGGAAGTGCGGCACTCTGCATCGTGACCTATCTTATGATATCGCTTTCGCCGTCGCCTGCCGTGTCGCTTGCGGGCTGTGCGCTCTGCGGAATGTCGGTCGGCATACTCTGGCCGGGAACATTCAGCCTTGCATCAAAGACTATCCCCGAGGGCGGAACTGCTATGTTTGCATATCTTGCGCTTGCGGGAGATCTCGGCTGTCTTGCGGGACCCGAGGTCGTAAGCCTGCTGTCGGGAAACGGGCTGAAAACGGGTATTCTTGCGGCTGTGATATTCCCTGTTATCATGCTTACAGGCGTGCTTGCCGCTGTAAAAAAGACTGCTGACGCATGATATCGGCGTGACGGCACACTATGCAGCATGGTATAACTATGCTGCGGGAGAGCTTTGTAACGGTACAGGCAAAAGTTTCTGAAAAGCTGTTTTTTCCGCACAAAGCAAAAGTGAAATTATCCAAAAAAATAAGCCTGATATCCGAAAATGATATCAGGCTTATGATCTTTTTATTCAGCAGCGGTCTCGGTTTCAACGGGATCGCCGTTTTCGTCTGTGACTTCCGTTTCTGCGGGAGGCGCAGGCTCTGTTATCTCGAAGTTCTTCTCGACCTCTTCCTTGAGGTTCTGATAGTTCAGCTCAGATGCCGCAAAGATCCTTGTGGTCTTCATTCCCTTGCCGATCACGGAATATTCCGCAAGCTTTTTGTCGGCATTTCCGAGGTTATTGTCGGAGGTGCTGTACCAATAGGAATTGACCTTTCCGCTCTCTGTCGGCTCGATGATGACCTTTACTTCGCTGATATTTCCCGAGCGGTTCTTGTTGCTGACGTAGAAATATCCTCTGTTGCCCGTGTACCATGTAACGTCGATCTCGTCGCTCTTGGACATTTCGGGGGATATAAGCTGAGCGAGTAGGTCGAAGCCGCCGTTTGAGATATCGACAACGTTCAGTATCGAGCATATCGCATCGGACGTTTCAACGAAAAGCTCGGGGATACCGTCGCCCGTCATATCGTAAAATCCGAAACGGATAGTACCCTTGTCGATATTTTTCATGAACCACGAGCCGTAATATGTATCGGTATCGTAAAGTGCAAGAAGTATTCTGCCCGTGATGATGGCGGGCGTAGGCTTGTCAAGTCCCTCACTGTCGAGATAGCTTCCTGCGAGGTAGTTCGATGACTGCCTGATGGTTATGATAGCGCCGTCCACCTCGGGGTTTCCGTCGTTCTCCCTGGAGATAACATCGAGTGCGCCGTTTATGTCGGAAAGAGCGGACTCGACCGCCTCGACTATCGTATCTGCGGGAGCTGATTCAGCGGGTGCAGAGGTCTCCGCTGCTTCTCCGCTGCTGTCGGATGCATCGCCGTTCTTATTATCGTCCTTATTTTTGCCTGTATCGTCAGCAGTGCTTTCCGAGCTGTCCGCCGAAGGATCACCGTCCGCCGACTGTGATCCGGAAGCTCCGTCACTGCCCTCAGCTGTATCAGCGCCGTCTGACTGACCGCAGGACGCAAATGTCAGCATCATCGAGAGCATACATAAAATGCATAACAAACGTTTTTTCATATCATTACCCCTGACATAAATTTAATGCGGGTTCATTTGCAGATCAGAAATATCTATCATTCCGTGCCGACAGCTTTGCCGACACTTTCAAAAGTCCATACTTTTTCTTATTATACAACATTACTGATAATTTGTCAAACAAAAAATAAGCAGACTGCGAAAAAAGTCCGCAGTCTGCACAAACATGAGCTTATCTTCTTGATGATGAGCGTCCGCCGCCGCCCGCACGTCCGCCGCTTGATGTACGGTGAGTGGACGAGGTATGGCTTCTGCTGCTTCCTCCGCCCGAAGAGCCGCTGTCGATCTTTGTTCTTGTATGTGTTTCACGCAGGAACACATCCTTCTGTCTGTACATATTGAGGTTGCCCCTGTCGAGATATGCATTTGCAGTCTGTTTTGCGTGGAATTTGTAGGATCCTGCGATGCAGCCGACAGTTATTCCCGATACGGCCGCAGCGAAAACAAGCGCACTAAGTATCATTGCCGCAGACATATTAAATCCGCCGCTTTGTTCCTCGCTGTCGTAGTCATAGTTATCGTCATATGAGCCTTCAACGACCGCAGCATCGTCATACACGCCCTCATTGATGAAGCCGTTCAGAGTATCGAGTCCCGTCAGGACAGCGTTTGCGTCCTGATAATCGTCGTAATACGGAAAAACGTCGTCGAGAAACTTATTCACTCTTCCGTCGGTTATGAGCGTTATCGCAGAGCCGTATGTTCCCAGATAGACATCGGCTTCATTTTCATCGGGATTTGAAGGATTAAGCACTATGCATACGCCGCTTGCGTTCACGCCGTTTTCCGACTCATAATTATCATCGGCATAGGACATGACCGACTGTCCAGGATCGCCCGAAACGGTCATTATAAGGATATTCCACGAGCCGTTTTCGGAAACGTCCTCAGCTTTGGAAACTATCTCGCTGTATTCATCGTCCGAGAAAAGTTCCGCATTATCATAAACCGAAACATTATATGCAGCCGCCGAAACGGTCAGAAGAAATGCCGCTGAAGCTGCCGCAAATGCCGCAGAAAGGAGCTTTGTCACCTTCATCACAACGCACCTCCTATCAGGATAAACAGCACCGAAAGGACAGCGAACAGACCTATTCCGAAGCCTGCGAGCTTGCCCGCCGAAAGGGGCAGCTTGCCCGCCATCTTGCCTGTCTGACCGTTCATAACGAACTGATAATCCTTATCCTTATAGCGGAAATTCATAAACCACACCGGCATCAGCATATAACGCCAGTCAGTCTTGATGATATTGACATTCTTGCGCAGATCCATTATGCCGGTATATCCCTTTATCGATTCCTTCAGCACGCCGATCGCACCGGATTCGACTCTTGCCTTTATCCTCGGCAGGACCGCTATCTTGTCAACGTCATATTTATCCGCATAAAATCCCGAGAGATATGACATTGAGAAGTCCTTGAGATCCTTATAGTCAAACGGCTCGATAGCTTCCATGAGATCGTCCTCGATCTTAGATGAACCATCATTCGGAATGCCGTTGTAATTCATATATGCGGCACGGCTGACAGCGAAAATTTTTGTGTCCGTAACACGGTAATCGCCCTGCGTGCTGGTATGAACGATATGTCCCTCGCCCTCGTAGGTCGCATTTATGCGGCAGTCAGCGAGCCAGAAGGGTACATAAAGCCCTGTGATCTTTTCAAGCTGAGCATCTGACGTGAAGCCTGTCGGGGTAAATTTCTTTTTGCGCGCCCAGTCCAGAAACGCTTTTTTCGCCTGATCGTTCGTATACCTGAAAGGTATGACCTTATCGGGACGGAATTCTGCGGAAAGTCTGCCTGTCAGCATAACGGGGCTGTGGCAGTAGCAGCAGAAGGTAGCCGCCGTGTTTGCATCGGAGACTATCTCAGCACCGCAGTTCTTGCATTCGTAGAGGTTGTTTCCGTCTGCGAACTCCTCGTCACGCTGTGCGCTTTCGGGATCGGCTGTATCGAGAGGATGATTTTCGTTCTGGGCGAAAACCTCCTTTATCTCGTCCTCAGTGAATTTGGACATACACCATTCGCAGTCGAAAAGCTGATTTTCGGGATTGAATTTCATCTCTCCGCCGCAGTTCGGGCATTGATACTGTACAATTTCCATAATTTACTCCTGTTAAAGATTTAAGAAAAATGCCGTTCACGTCTGAGCAAACGGCATTTTGTCAGATCTGTTGATATTACAGCGTATTACGGTCTTGAAGCACCGCAGTTGGAGCAGAATTTGCCTGTGTTTTCCTGACCGCATGAGCATTTCCATGCAGCGTTGGGATTTTTTGCTCCGCAGTTATTGCAGAAATTGCCCGTATTGACCTGACCGCATGAGCATTGCCATGAGCCGGCGGGAGCGGGCTTTTTAGCACCGCAGTTGTTGCAGAAGTTGCCTGTATTGCCCTTCTGACCGCATGAGCATTCCCAGCCTGCCGCCGCCTGCTGAGCTGCCTGCTGCTGCATTGCCGCCTGCTGAGCCTGCATCTGAGCGGCATTTGTCTGAGAAGCGGCATTCATAAAGCCGCCTGCGCCCTGCATACCCATGCCCATAGCCATGAATGCCTGACCTGCGCCGCCTGTGTTTGAGCCTGCGGACTGAAGTCCCTGAGCAACGGAGGACTGAACAAAGCCCTCTCTGATGGTAGGATCGCTCATCATAGCGCCCTTGTTTCTCATGTTGATAAGCTCCTTGGACTCATCATCATAAGAGATGCTGACGATGCCGACGGAGCATACCTCCATGCCTCTCAGCTCGTTCCAGTCAGCATCAAGTGTCTGAGCCATATACTTTGAAAGCTCACGGCTCTTTGAGGTTACAGTGGAAATTCTGACACCGTCAACGGAAAGCTGATTTATAGCGGACTGGAGAGCGTCCATGAACTCGGAATAATACTGCTCATTGATGTCCTTGATATCGACTCTTGATGCCGAACGGGGGCAAGCCTCGGAGAAGAATTTCAGAGGATCTGTGATCTTGATGGAATATGTACCTCTTGCGCGGAGGAAAAGCTCTGCGTTATAGAAATTATCGAAATAGTTGATAGGGTTCTGAGTGCCGAACTTGATGCCCTTGATCTCCTGGAGATTGATATAGAACACCTGCTGCTTCTGGGAAGGTGTGCCGCCGAATTTGATCCTGCCGAAGGTATCAGCGATAGCGTCCTTCAGCTCGCCGTTGAACATTGAAGGCGATGAGCTGTTGTTTACGGTATAATAGCCCTCCTCAGCGGAATAGTCGATGACCTTGCCGCCGTCTGTGAGGATCATCATCATGTTAGGTCCGACATGGATAACAGAGCCGTTGGAAACTATATTGCTGTTGCCCTTGGTGTTTGTGTTTCTTCTGTCTCTGCGCACGGGAACGCCGCTCACGAGAACAGTAGTATCGGTCATCTGGTCGGGTTCAAGTACCTCGAGCCACTGATCCGCCAGACCGCCGCCGATAGCCGAAGCTGCTGCTTTGATTATGCCCATATTAATATACCTCCTGAAAAGTAATATGCCGAAAAAATATATACATTTTTCATATTATATCATATCCCGAAAGAAAAATCAACTCTTTATTTCTAAATTGCTGTTTTTTTCTATACAGAAATTTGCCTTTCTTTTTGGATATTTTGCTTTTTTTCGGATATAAAACAAGGCGCAAAGCCGTATACTTTGTCATATATGGAGCAAAGTACGTCCGCCGCTTATGTATTCCCACGAAAAAAGGCGGCTCTCACGGCGATATATTGCGCCCTGAAGCATAATATCGCCGTGAAACACACTTTGCCGTGTGACCATGATATCTCACAGCAGGACTTTGTTCCGAATATGGCAAAAGCTGCGGTGTTTAACTGTTTCGGATATCACAGAAAAGTAAAATAAACAAAAAAAGATCCGCCCCGAAAAGCTCGGAGCGGATCGCATTATAAACGATATGTAACCGTCTTGGAAAGGTATTAGCCTCTCTTCTTTGTGATTACAGCAGCAGCACCTGCAACAGCCATTACAGCAACGATTGCAGCAGCAGCTGTGTTGCCTGTCTTAGCAGGAGCCTCTGTTGTTGCAGCAGCAGTTGTTTCAGCAGCTGTCTCAGCGGGAGCAGCCTCTGTCTCAGCAGCAGCTGTTTCAGCAGGAGCAGCCTCTGTCTCAGCAGCAGCTGTGATTACCTCAGGAGCCTCTGTCTCAGCAGCAGCTGTTGTCTCCTCGGACTCAACAACATCTGTTGTAGCCTCTGTTGCTTCTTCAATAGGCAGACCGAGTGTGATAGTCTTATCAGCATCGTCTGTGAATACAACGTTATCAATGTACATAACGTACTCTGTACCGTTCTGGTTAGCCCAAGCCATTAAGCCGAAGAAGGGGCTTTCGCTCTTAGCTGTGAAGCCCTGAGTAGCCTTCAGAAGGAATGTTCTCTTGATGTGTGTCTTAGCAACGCCGCCATCAACGTACAGATTGTCATCTGTGCACTCCCATGTATCCTGAGACCAAGAGGGGTTCTTCTGTGTGCCGTAGGAACCGGCAGCACCTACTGCGCCGCCCATCCAGCCGAGCTGCTTGGAAGAATCCTTAGGAACGATTGTCAGATCGAACTCGATAGACTTAACTGTTGTAGCAGCGTCAGGAGTCATGATCTTGTAGATATCGAACCAAACCTTCGGAACCTTTGTGGAATCCTGAACGTCAACCTTGAGCTGCTTGGAACCATCGTAATCCTCAACGGAAAGCTTGGAATCGTCAGCGCCTGAGTCTACATTCATGTACATGAAAGAGCAGTCGCCATCCTCAAAATCGATGGATGTTGCGCCTTCAGCAACAGCAGATGTGCTGAAAGAACACATTGTAGCTGCGATAGCAGCAGCAGAAATACCTGCGAAAAGCTTGTTGATTTTCATTGTAAATCTCCTCCAAAATTTATTCGCGGTATAATACCGTTTATATACCATAGATTATATCACGTTTTACCCTAAAACTCAACATATATTTTAGATAATCTTTCTGAATTTTTTTCGTCATTTATCACAATACTGACAAAAAGCGTTTCACGAAAAACCGCCGCCCGAACTCATCGGACGGCGGAAATTATCTGACATATGTATCTTCAGTCAGAGATTAGCCTCTCTTCTTGGAGATTACAGCAGCAGCGCCTGCAACAGCCATAACTGTTACGATTGCAGCAGCAGTTGTGTTGCCTGTCTTAGCAGGAGCTTCATCTGTTGCAGCAGCTGTTGTCTCAGCAGCGTCAGCGGAAGCATCAGCAGCTGTTGTCTCCTCAGCAGGAGCAGCCTCTGTCTCAGCAGCCTCTGTCTCAGCAGGAGCAGCCTCAGTTGCAGCAGCCTCACCGCTCATGATAGCACCGCTCTCTTCTTCGGAAACTCTCTTGATCTCACCCTCGGGAGAACCGGAAGAAAGTGTAGCGGACTTGATGATAACATCGTTGACCTGGAAAGCAAGACCTGCGGACTCATCCTCATTGCCGTCAGCATCAACATAGCCCTTGAAGGACTGCCATGTAGCCTCAGGAACAACGAACTCAACAGATGTTACATCAGGAGCAACGATGAAGAAACCGTCTTCCTTAGCAACTGCTGTATCGGATGTAAGCTGATCTGTGATCTGATCCCAGGAAACGCAGATATTCATAGGCTTCAGAACGTAGTTGCCCTTGCCAACGGGGGGATCGTGTCTCTCAACCTCGAGAACTACCTTAACATCGCCGCCGATAGCTTCGAACTCAGCCTTAGGGATAGTAGTACTTGCGGACCAACCGCCTGTGTACTCTGTGTTCATGTCAAATGCGAATGCACTTACTGCCATTGCGGAAACAGCAACTGCTGCTGCAGCAATACCGGCGAAAATCTTACTGATCTTCATAAAAAATCTCCTCCATTTTTCAGCGGATATTTATCCGCCATTTTTATAATTGCATTATAACATTATTTTCAGAAAAGAACAACATATTTTTTTCACAATATCTGCGGTTTTATATTGAATAATATTGTGCATATCAAACAAACAAGCTGTGCTTTTCTGACAAAATGTAAATTTTTTCATGCAAAATTATATTAAATAGGTCCAAAAGTCGTTTTATTTGCAGAGATCCTGCCTGCATCTAACCGCTGAAAGAAAAGAAATGCTGTACAGCCATTTCTGACCGTACAGCATCATAAAAAGCATCACTTAATGCAGTGTTTCAGAAGAAAAATTACTTTCTCTTTCTGGAAACTACAGCAGCAGCACCGGCAACAGCCATAACGCCTGCGATTGCAGCAGCAGCTGTGTTGCCTGTCTTAGCAGGAGCTTCATCTGTTGCAGCAGCTGTCTCAGCGGGAGCAGCCTCTGTTTCAGCAGGAGCAGCCTCTGTCTCAGCTGCAGCAGCATCGCCAAGACCGGAAACTGTGAATGTGACAGAGAGAGACTCGTTTACAGGAGTAGCCTGGTTTACACCGGGATCATCCTTAGTATCGGAGTACATGTTGTAGATATCGATTCTGAAGTTGCCCTTTTCCTCGATATCGCCGTAGAGGATCTTAGAACCGTCAACGGAGATCTCTGCGCCGTCAACCTCAACCTTGTCGAGTGTTGCAACAGCATCAGGATAGTTAGCATACATCTGATCGAAGTCGATTACGAATACGCCGAAATCGCCAGCACCTGCAACAGCAGTAGAGGTCAGAGTGTATGTACCGTCGCCTGTAACCTCAACGGAAGAATCCCAGTCCTGGAAGGACCATGTGCTGTCTGTGAAACCGAGCTTTGCAACTACGGGCTCATCGATAGCAAATGCGGAAACTGCCATAGCGGAAACTGCAACTGCGCCGCTTACAGCAGCGGCAATAAGCTTATTAACCTTCATGAAAAACATCCTTTCATAAAATGAAGTATAGTATAATTACCCCGCCTGTGCAGACGGATAATCACCGAAATTAAAATGAAAGCATCTGAAAACGATTTCCGCCTTCATTATTTATAAGAACATTATAACGCTTTTTTTAAAAAAAATCTATATCCAATTTGTATTAATATAATCGCACTGCCTTGTGCATTTTAACTATTTTAACCAAGCAAAGCAGGATATCCGCTGCGGATCAGCGTTTATTTCTCTTTTTAAGGATGATAGTTACAGCCGCAAGCACCGCAGGAACAAGATAAGCCGCCAGTTCGGGATTGCCCGTTTCGGGAAGTGCGGTCTGCGTCAGGATCTGCATCATCATGTCGAATTTCCCCTTTAAATCAAACAAACCGCCCCTTGCGGAAACCGCAGGGAGCGGCATTTTGCGGAATAAACCGTAAATTACTTGTTAGCCTTCTTAGCAACGATTGCAGCAGCAGCCAGTGCAACAGGGATAACAGCCAGAGCAACAGGAGCGTTGCCTGTAGGAATGTTCTCTACGGGAGCAACAGCAGTTGTCTCAGCGGGAGCAGCCTCAGTAGCAGGAGCTGTTGTCTCCTCGGGAGCAGCTGTGATAACCTCAGTCTCTACGGGAGTAGTCTGGATCTCGTCAGGAGTCTCAGTCTTGCCCTGTGCGAAAGCTGTGCAAGCCAGCATAGAAACAGCCATAACAGATGCTGCAGCAGCAGCGAAAATCTTCTTTGTTCTCATTGTTATTTCCTCCATTTTGTTTAATATTTGTAGTTAAAGCTTCAACTCATAACTATGGCTATATTATAACACAACATCTCAATTTCATTCAACTGTCCAAACGTACAATTTTGCCCTATTTTGCTTATTTTTTTTATGCGATTTGTCAAATTCAAACTTTTTTGCATTTCAAATTGAAATTTTGGTTACAAATTGGGAACAAATCATATTACGGATCGGATGCGGCAAACTGCGGCAGATCCGCATAAAAATCCTTGTTCATGATGATAAAATGAACCTTTCCGCCGCTTTCTTCGGCATAAAACATGGTCATAGGCTCGCTGTTCATAAGGTCATAGCTGTTTTTCCATGCGATGCAGCAGCCTGTTATAAGCAGCGCCGCAAGCAGCATGAATTCTGTCCACATTATTATCCTGCGCTTTATCCGCCTGCTTTTTTCCATTTTAACAAAAAACATTCCTTTTATACTTCCAAGCATTTTACTTTTCCGCCAGCGATGCCAGCGCCTTTCCTATAATCTCGCCCGAATACAGTGCTTCATCAAGACTGTTTCCGTGGCTTCCGACCTCAATAAGCAGCGAGCCCGTTGTCAGATCCTGATTATATCGCCTGTAATCGAAAAGGATCGGACGTGTTATACCCTCGGCGGCATTCTCGAGTGACTGCTGAAGATCGGCTGCAAATCCCAGATTTTTCAGATAATCGGGCATATCCATAGTTCCGTCATCCGCACCGCAGATTATCATGAGCTGAGCGGCATTTTTCCCGTTTATTTCGGCGACAGGCGCAACACGCAGCCCGTCCTCGGTTTCAATTGCATCACGGTGGATATCCAGCACTATCTTTATATCGGGATATTTTTCCAGCGCATCCGCCACTGTGACGGCACTCCGTTCATACGAACCGTTATAGGACGGATAATCATGCAGGGTGACATCATGCACAACGCCGATCCCCGCTTTTTCCAGCTCCTCCGCTATCTTATCGCCGACAGCAGCCATATTCTGCGACAGATCCTGAGTGCGGCAGGAGCGTGAGCTGTCGTAAGTATCGGATGGGGAAGGCTCGAAGCATTCGGTGGTATGGGTGTGCATTATCATGACCTGGACCGATCCATCGGCAGTGAGGGTGAAATCTGCGCCTTTTTCTGCGGCTGCGAGGACATCCTCATTCGGGAGCGAAGTCAGATTTCTGATCTGCCCCGAGGGTAGGTCTATGTATTCATCGCCCGAAGCATGTCCGTATGTGCGCCTTTCGATATGCCCGGGATTTTCGGAAGGATCATTCGGGATATCATCTGCATTTTCCTCATTTTCGATATGCGATTCCTCGTCAGCCGATGACGGGCGGGATATTTTTCCGTAGGAAACGGGAGTGAAGCTGAGATCGGCAGCAGGCGATGTTTCGGGGATATCATCAGGGGGGACATCAGCGGGATATCTGCCCGAAGCGGCGGCAGCGGCAGCGAGAGCGAGCGTTTCGGGGTCGGGTCTGGGTACGGCTGCCATAGTGCCGATAACGGCGGCAGAAGCGGCAGCGAGGCAGAAAAGACCTTTGAGTTTTCTTTTAACATAGCGATTCATTTTATCGATCCCTTTCCGTAAAGTCCTTTTGTATTATTATAGTACGGAAAGGAAAAATTTATGCGGGCATACCGAAAATAAATCTGATGACAGCATCAAATGCGCAAAACCGTGCAAACAGCACAAACTTTGAATTGGCTGATCTGGCGACAGACTGATTAAAGTAACTCTACTTTAATATCATTTAATCTTAACTCAGCTATCTCCTTTTCTGTAAATACCCCTTTTGATACGGTGACTTTTTTTAATTTGGGAAGATTAATAATTTCATTAATATTTATAGCTATATTTGAACAATGTTCAATTGTTATTTCTTCAAGACTAACACATTTATCAGAAAAAGAACACGTTTGAATATTCTGATTGTTTTTTAAAGCTAAATATTTCAATTCATTTAAATCAATATCAAGAAATGAAATGTCACTATTCATTATACTCAATGTGTTTAAAGCAGTCAAATCAGCAATAAGACTAACATTTTCCTCCTTTACCCCATTAAGGGATAAAAATTTCAAAGATTTTAATTTTTCAATTCCATTTATACTATATATTTTTACGTCATAAGAAATAAAACTGAAATTCAAATTTTCCAATTGTTCCATTTCAGAAAAATAAGTCAGATTATCAAAAGTGCTATTCGTAACATCAAAACTTTTTAATTTATTGCAATTTTTTAGTGGAGCCCAATCACCACTATATTTAAGAATACTCAAATTGGTTAAATTCTTTTTGTTTTTAACAAAATCTATATTTTCTGCTTCACAATTTCGAATTACCAAACTGTTAATAAATGGCATTGTTTGCAATTTTTTTGCATCTTCATTTGTACAATTATCTAAAAAGACTTCGGTACAAAATCTAAAATAACATCTTCCATCTAACTTTACTATATTTGCGGCAATGAATATACTGATTGCAGCTAATAAACATAAAATTATTTTTTTGTGCTTAATATTGAAAATCAATTACTTCACTCCTAAAAAAGCTGCCATAGAACAAATCAATATCTATGGCAGCTAAAATTACTAAGGACTCGCTGAATAAATCCCTCATCAAAACCACACAGCACCCGAAATTTCGTCTAAATGAGCATTTCTACGAAAATCAAGTCAAAATCAGCGTTAAATCCTCACTTTTTCTACCCCAAACAGGGCTTTTACCCTCAAAAGGGTATAGTTATCCCGCAATCGGACGGAAATCTTTTTGAACACGCTTCACCATTAACAGATTTGCACAGGCAAACAGCACGTTCAGCTTATTGAAATTCTTTGCAAGTCCCTTGTATCTTACCTTTCGGAAATTAAATGTATCCTTGATATATTTGAATGCGTGTTCAACCTTGCAGCGTACTGCGGATTTTCTGTAATCAATATATCTTTCCCAATCAACTGCATTATCCGATACCTTAGGAAGGCTTTTGGGACGGCGGTTTATGCGGTATTCTATGCTTGAAAGATGTTCGTCATTTATGATTTCTTCACGCTTTTCTATGCCGATATATCCCGAATCTCCGTAAACTACCTCATCATCCTCCCGTATCAGCTTATGTGCCTCTGTTATGTCGTGAACGTTTGCTGATGTTGCTGTAATTGAAGGAGGACCACTTTCGTGATCCTCCCAAAAATCAGCTGTTCCCGTCGGCTTATTACAGCTTCCAGATATCTCTTGCGTAATCCTCAACTGCTCTGTCGGCAGAGAAGATGCCTGCGCCCGAGATGTTTGCAAGTGACATCTTGTTCCACTTGCTCTGATCCTTATAGCACTCGGACACATACTGCTGTGCAGACTGATATGCATCAAAGTCAGCCAGTACCATATAGGGATCCTTATATCTCAGAGAATTTGCAACTTCCTCAAATGTGCAGCCGTTGATGCCGTGATACATCTTCTCGATAGCCTTGCGGATAACGTCATTGTTGTTGTAGTAATCCTCAGGCTTGTAGCCCTGTGCCTGCTTTGCAAGTACCTGCTCGGAGGTCATGCCGAATGTGAAGATGTTGTCCTGACCTACCTGCTCCCTGATCTCTACGTTTGCGCCGTCAAGTGTTCCCAGTGTGAGCGCACCGTTCAGCATCAGCTTCATGTTGCCTGTACCGGATGCCTCCGTTCCTGCAAGTGAGATCTGCTCGGAAACCTCAGCTGCGGGCATGAGCAGCTCGGACAGTGTTACACGGTAATCCTCAAGGAAGAATACCTGGAGCTTCCTGCTGATAACAGGGTTCTTCTTGATCTCCTCGCTGATAGCCCAGATCATCTTGATGATCTGCTTTGCAAGATAATATCCCGGTGCAGCCTTTGCAGCGAAAATGTATGTCTTAGGTACATAATCGCAGCCGGGATCTTCAAGCAGCTTATTATATTCAGCAAGAATGTTCAGCGCATTCAGGTGCTGTCTCTTATATTCATGCAGACGCTTTACCTGAACATCGAAAATGTTATCCTTATTAAGCTCCGCACCGTAATTCTTCTTTACATAATCCGCAAATCTGTCCTTGTTCTCGTTCTTGATCTCTGCAAGACGCTTCAGGACGCTCTCATCATTTGCATATGCGGAGAACTTGGAAAGCTCTGCGGCATTCTTCTTGAAGCCGTCGCCGATAGTATCTTCAAGCAGCTTTGTGAGTCCGGGGTTGGACTGGAGCAGCCATCTTCTGTATGCGATACCGTTTGTAACGTTCTTGAACTTGTAGGGAGTATCGTTGTACTCGTTATTGAATATGCTCTGCTTGATGATCTCAGAATGGAGCTTCGATACGCCGTTTACGTTGTGGCAGGCGCATACGCAGAGAAGTGCCATGTGGACCTGATTGTTCTGGATAACGGACATTCTTGTTACCTTGCCGCTGTCGTTAAGTCTTTCAAACAGCTCAGCGCAGTAACGGTTGTTGATCTCAACGATGATGGAGTAGATACGCGGGCAGATCTGCTTCAGGAGGTTAACATCCCACTTTTCAAGTGCTTCAGCCATAACGGTATGGTTTGTATATGCAAATGTATTTGTGGTGATGTGCCATGCCTTTGTCCAGGAATATCCGCAGTCATCGAGGAGTATTCTCATCAGCTCGGGGATAGCAAGCGTCGGGTGTGTATCGTTGATATGGATAGCAACCTTTTCATGCAGGTTATCGAGTGTTCCGTAAACACGCATATGTCTGTCAACGATATCGCCTACGGAAGCTGCGCACATGAAATACTGCTGTCTGAGTCTGAGGGACTTGCCCTCGAGGTGGTTATCATTAGGATAAAGAACCTTGGAGATAGCCTGAGCGATATTGTTCTGACCGAGAGCCTTTGCGTAATCGCCCTGGTTGAACATAGCCATATCGAAGCTGGGTGCCTTTGCAGTCCACAGTCTCAGAACGGAAACGCCCTCGCTGCCGTAGCCCGAAACATACATATCATAAGGAACTGCGCATACAGTCGAATAGTTTGTATAGGAAATGTGGTGATACTGCTGATCCCAGTATTCCTGAAGCTCACCCTCGAAGTGAACGTCGATGGACTGATCTGTTTTCGGAACGAGCCATACCTCGCCGCCGGGGAGCCAGTTATCGGGAAGCTCTGTCTGCCAGCCGTCCTCGATCTTCTGCTTGAAGATACCGTACTCATAGAGAATGGAGTAGCCCATTGCGGGATATCCGTCAGCTGCAAGACCGTCGAGGTAGCATGCCGCAAGACGGCCGAGACCGCCGTTTCCGAGGCCTGCGTCAGGCTCATACTCATATATTCTGTTAAGGCTTACGTTCCAGTCCTTGAGGATATCCTCTACCATCTCGTTTATCCGGAGGTTGAAGAGGTTAGTCTTGAGGGAACGTCCCATCAGGAATTCCATTGAGAGGTAATAGACCTGCTTTCTTCCCTGAGAATCCACCTTATTTATAAACTTTCTGCGTTTTTTTCTGAGGTACTCAACAACTACGGAGCAGAGTGCCTTATAGATCTGGTTGTCTGATGCCATATCGGGGGTAACATTGTAGTCTACCTGGAGCTTCTGTTTAAGTTCGGTTTCAAACTCATCTCTTGTGATATTATCGATCATCTGAGTGATCCTTCCTTTCATGAATGGTCGGCGGCTTTTCTGCCTTATCCCGAAAATCGTTTACAGGCTTCCGGCAGGCATATAATTGCAGCACAAAGTCAGCTGAAGCGCACCTATACAGCTGTTCTTTTTTATTATATCCTATTGTGACAATTTTTTCAATTGTAAGATTGAACAAAATAAATCCGCACTTTTAAGCAATACGGTAAAATCCCTGTTAATGGGACGTTAAACGTTTTCTTTCGCCTTATGCGGACATATCCCGCAGATAATACGAATTTCGTATAAAAATAACGGCAATCGGCATGAAACAGACGGCTTTCTTGTGGTTTTTCCCGATAATTGACATTTTCTTCCTCATGCGGACAGACCTTTTCCGCAGATGAAAACGTTCCCGTCAAAATTACAAGCGGCGGATATTTTTTCGCATTATCCGCAAAAAAAGAGCCTCCCCGCACCATTTTATCATTGCGGTGCGGAAAAGCTCAGCGAGGGAAAGCAATTTTTATGTTATGCAGCCTTTTCGCTGCCTGTGATAAGCTTTCTTGTCTGCGGGATATTAAAGAGGATAACAGCGCAGATCACTGTGAACACGATCTCGGGGAGCATATATGCGCCGTTGTACACAAGGCTGTAAAGCCACTCGTTATCGGTCGAGAAGCCGTCCCAGAGCTGACCGAACGAATGCCAGATAACAACGCCGCTGAGGAAATGCGAAACAAATCTTGCAAGTCCCGCAATGACAGTTCCTGCGATCCAGCCGCCTACGCCCTTATTGCGGAACATTCCGCCGATGCCGATAGCCGTGTAGGCAAGAACATAGTCAAGCAAAATACTGCCGATGAGCATAGCGGGAGTCAGTCCCCATGTGAAAAGACCGTCCATAATGCCCTGACCGAGCTGGAAAAGCGAGAAAACGAAGGAAACGAGAAGTCCCTTCTTCACGCCGTACTTGATGCTGTACATAATGATAGGCAGCATGGAAACGAGAGTTACCGAGCCGCCCCACGGCATCTTGAATACTCTGATAAAACTGAGAACGACCGCCAGAGCGATCATAACTGCGCCCTCAACGAGCGGCAGTGCCTTTGAATTGCTGTTCATGAACAATTCCTCCATAAAATAGATTAAAAACAAACAAAAGGGCAAAAAAAGCCGCAGATCAACAACCTGCGGCAGAATATTCCGATCATGCAAAAACCGAAAAATATTTCCCTACGTCGGCATTATCCGAATCAGGTTACGGGTCGAAGCTAACATCTTCCTCTCAGCCTGTTTACAAGCTCCCCTGTTTGATTTCGCTATATTATATCACGTTTTCCGACATTTGTCAACATCGGAAAAAATATTTCACAATTTATCCCCCACAGCGCCTACCTCCGCAAGCTTTGCCCTGAGGTCGTCAAGATCCACGAGCCCGCGCTTGTCGGCCATAACCTGCACCACTTCGAACCCGTTC